>JADMIO011602885.1_pt1 | contig 31255 bp, 30 predicted proteins | sample 8958161 | NCBI WGS metagenome assembly JADMIO01 (sample SAMN16585339, study PRJNA669376) | soil metagenome | isolation source: Crop rotation soil | place: USA: Cullars Rotation, Alabama | collected 2011 | reverse complement strand
CACCGCCGCGCCGGCAAAGCCACCGCCGGTCGCGCCCGACGAATATGTCGAGATCACGCTGTCACGCCCCAGGGTGCCGGCCTGGATTTTCGTAGAAGTGAAGGAGGCCACGGCGCTGTCGCCCTACGCGCTTTTCCCGCCTCCGGAGCTGGGCAACCTGACGTTCGCCGCAAAAGACGAGAAGAACAATCCCGTCGATCTCTACAGCCCGGTCCCGCTCAAGCGCGGGCGCTATTTCGTCAGCATCGCATCCGAGAATCCCTCACCCACGCCCTTCAATGTCATGCTGCGTTCGATCGGCGTGGCCGACGATTTCAGCGCCAACCGAACCATGGATAAGGCGGAGGACGCCGATCTTCCGCTGACCAAGGTCCTGGCGCTGCGCAGCTACAAGGATCAGGCCTGGTACACATTTGATGTCGATGGTCCCGGCGTGCTGCTGGTGCGGCTCGCCAGCCTCAACAACGGGCCCGGCGCACAGATCACGGTCGAATCCGATCTCAAGGACAAGAGCAGCAAGGAGACGGCCGTCGGCGCGCTGAGCATCGTCGCGGATTCGAGCGGGGCGGCGACGCAATATTTCGAGGTCAAGGACAAGGGTCTGTGGCGCGTCGGCGCGGCGCGCAGCGGCTCGCCTGCACTTGGCGACGAAGCCGCGATGCGGCTCGACATCGTCTTCTATCCCGACAAGCGAGACGAAGACCTGCCGGCCTTTGTCGCGCTCGGTGTCTCGAAGGACGACCCGAACATCCAGCAGCTCTCCTTGCGCATGCGCGCGGCGGGGCGGCGCGTGATCGTCACCAACGACCCGAAGGAAATCGAAACGGCGCTCTTCACCAATGCCACGAAGACGATGCGCGAGGCGCGCTCGGCCGGCTGGAGCTGGCTCTATTGGCTAGGGGGCTTGCTCCTGCTGGCGGGCGCGGGCGCGGGCTACTGGTATTGGCGTCGTACGAAAGCTTCCCCTACCTAGATCAGGGAACATTCTGAAATCCCGTCCGTTGCAGGACTAGAGATGGTGCGGGAAACAGCCCCGCCCAAAGGAGCGGCCATGGCAACGGGACAAAAAGGCGAATTCGGCGAAGGCAATTACAAGGCTTCGCGCAAATTCCTGAGTGAGCAGACGGCATTCGTGAAAAAGAACAAGTCGAAGATCCCTGCGATGGGCAAGGCGGCCAAGGCCGCGCTCGAGGGCAAGGAAGGAAAGTCCCTGCGCGCCGCAGAAGCCAAGGCGAAAGCCAAGGCCCGCACCGGCGGAGCGAAGAAGACGTCCGCAAAGGCCAAAAAGAAATAGCTATCTGTCGAAGCCGGCGAGCGCCGCCTTGAGTGACTGTCTCAGCGTGCCCGAATTGGCGAAGGGCCAGTTGCCGCCATATTGAATGTCGTCGACATGCCAGCCGGATTTTTCCCGGCGCAGGACGGCGGTGTCTTCCCAAGTGACGGGCTTGCCGGACTTGTCCTCATAGGTCAGCGCGACGATGCAGTTCGCGCCGGCCGCCATCTGGTTGCAGGCGCGGATCCGGTACGAGGTTGCGCCTTCATAGAGCGAGGTGAAGAGATCGCCGTCGATCAGCGGCGGCACTTCGCCCTTGAAGGAGGCGGCGAATTTCTTCTGCACGGCGAGCGCGGATTTCAGCTCTTCCGCGAGCGACCAGGTGATGACGGGCGCAAGCCTGGCGCGCGTCGCATCGTCGGGCAGGCCGCGGGCGCCGGACTTGAGATAGGCGTCATAGAAATTCCTAGCAGCGCTCGCGAACGCGCCATCCTGCGCGTCGTCCGCGCGCGCAGGCGCCGTCAGGCAGAGAAGAAGCGTTAACAGGATGCGAAGTTTCATTTTCCCCTCAACGCGTCGCGGATTTCACGCAGCAGGAGAATCTCCTCGCTGGGCGGAGGCGGCGGCGGCTCGCCGGGTTTGCGGTTCAAAGGCCAGGTCAGCTTGTTGACCTGGCGCACGAGGATGAAAAGCGCAAAAGCGACGATGAGGAACTGGATGATCGCATTCACGAAAAGGCCATAGCTGATCACGACTGCGCCCGCGTCCTGCGCCTGCTTCAGCGTCATGACCGCATGATTGCCCTTCAGCACGACGAAGAAGTTGGCGAAGTCGATGCCGCCGAGCAGAAGCCCGATGGGCGGCATGATGACATCCTTGACCAGGGAATTGATGATGGCGGTAAAGGATGCGCCGATGACCACGCCGATGGCGAGGTCGATGACATTGCCGCGCATCGCGAAAGTCTTGAATTCCGTCAGGATCGACATGCCACGCCCCGGATTGCCAAATTTTAGAGGGCGAAAACCTACTGGCCGCTCCGGCCTGCCGCAAGCAGGCGCGCCCCCGCAACCCCCGTCCAGACATAACCAGTGCCGGCGCCAAGCAGAACACCAAGCGTGTTGGCGACCTCATCCAGGAATTCGGCGTCGCGACCTGTCATGCCCTGGATGATTTCCAGCGCACCGCCCATGACGACCAGCGCAAGCATGGCATAAAGCACGCTGCGCCTGCCGTCGAGCGCGACTGTCGCCAGACCGGCCAGACCGAAATAGGCGATGAAGTGGAGAACCTTGTCCGGCGCGTTGGGTACGAAGATCTGTTCGACGGTGCGCAACTCGCCCCAGACGACGAGACACAAAGCGGGAATGAAAAGATACCGCGCAAGCTGTCTGCTCCAGCGGTGGAATTGATCACGCGTCAAGGGACCGGCTCCGGACTTCCAATATTGCGTAACGACGAAAGATGGCGAAATCGAGCCATCAAGGCGTGACAAAGCCGTGTTAACGCGAAGCGGGGTTAACGCGCCGTCATCTGTCGGGCGGCAACCGGAACCGGAAGCTGAGCCCGAGGTCGCTGGACTGCAGGCTGAGATCTGCGCGCGCGGACTTCGCCAGCGAATGAATCACGGTGAAGCCGTAGCCGCGCTGCTTCGAGACATCGAAACCTTCGGGCAGGCCGACGCCGTCATCGCTGACCTCGATAACAAGTTCGCCACCCTTTGTCTTTTCGCAGGAGAGCGATATCTGCACCGCGATCCCGGTCGGGTGGGCATGCTTGATCGCGTTCAGCATGATCTCATTCACGATCAGGGCGATGGCCTGCGCGCGGTCTGCCGTCGTGAAACATTCCTTGTCGAACTTGCCGGAGAAAACGACGCGTCCAAGCGACAGGGCGCTGATCATGTGCTGGCAGCTTTCGACCAGATAATCGCCGAGATCGATCTCGTCGCGCGCGGGATGGGTGGAGAGACGCCGGTGCAGATGACCGACGCTCAGGAGCCTGCCCGCCGTCTCGCGCAAAAGAGACTGGGCCTGATCGCGGCTGATGACGTCAGCCCCTTTGCCCAGATGTGACATCTGGAGGTGGACCATTCCGACCAGCATGGCCAGGTGATTGGCGATCCGGTGATTGGCTTCCTGGACCCGGCCTGTATCGGCCGTCGGTGAGTCCATCTTATCAGGGCTCTCTTTTCTTGGTTCACGGCCAAACTATAGCCCATCACGCCGTCTGGAAAGAATATTATCTTTTAATATCAATGTCTTGGTGAGTAAAAGGAGGATTAGGCCCTCTTGACGGATGGAACCTATTCGGGGGGTTCCCTGTTTAAGGAGTGAAATTCCTACTTGATGATCTATGAGTGGAGTGAGTAATATACTCAAAGTGTGAGGTTCTTAGGGCGCAAGGGATTGAAACGATGAACAATCTCACCAGAGGCGAACGTCTCCAGATCATGCTGACGCGCGAGGAATTGCAGGCGGTGGACGAATGGCGTTTCACCCGCCAGATGCCGAGCCGCGCCGCGGCTATCCGTGAACTGCTCAAGCGCGGTCTTGCCGCAGAAGGCTTCATGATGGCCGACACCGGCTCGAAATCGACCGATTTCGGCGTCGTATCCAAATCAACCGGAAATGGCGGCGACGGCGCGGACGAGTAGGCTCCCCTATTCGCAGCCAATCGGCTTGAACCTGCGCATTTTATCCGTATAAACGCGCTTCTTTTGGGGCCGCCCGGCTGGGCATGCCGTGGCGACCCGCAATGCAAGGCCTTCACCGCTGGTCCGGTGACTGCGCCTGAAAACGGGGCCGATACGGTCCAAAGGAGAGCAAAATGCCCAAGATGAAGACCAAATCGGGCGCCAAAAAGCGCTTCAAGCTTACCGCCAATGGCAAGGTCAAACACGGCCAGGTCGGCAAGCGTCACGGCATGATCAAGCGGTCGAACGAGCAGATCCGCGAACTGCGCGGCACCAAAGTTCTGTCCGAATCCGATACCCGGCGCGTCAAGCGCTGGATGCCCTACGCTTAAAGGAACCGACCCATGTCGAGAGCACCCCGTTCCGTCGCATCCCATGCGCGCCGCAAGCGCGTCTTCAAGGCCGCCAAAGGTTTTCGCGGCCGTCGCAAGAACACGATCACCTCGGCCAACGCCGCCGTCGATCGCTCGCTGCAGCACGCCTATATCGGCCGCAAGGAAAAGAAGCGCAATTTCCGCGCCCTCTGGATCCAGCGCATCAACGCCGGTTGCCGCCTCAACGGCACCACCTACAGCCGATTTATCAGCGGGCTCCTGAAGGCCGGCATCGAAGTGGACCGCAAGGTTCTCTCCGATCTCGCTATCCACGAGCCCGACGCCTTCAAGGCTCTGGTGGATCAGGCAAACGCCAACGCACCGGCGAACTAAGCCGCTACGTCCTCATCGGAGCCGAACCGGTTGGCGAATCATCGCCAACCGTGATTCAACCGCTCCCCAGAGGATTCTCTCATGGCCGACACTGAAAGCTTGAAGCGCGAGTTGCTTGCAGCGGTTGACGCTGCAGGCGACGAGGCTGCGCTTGAAGCCTTGCGCGTCGCAGCCCTCGGCAAAAAAGGTGTGGTCAGCGAGTTGCTGAAAACGCTGGGCAGCATGAGCCCCGACGAGCGAAAGGCCAACGGCCCGCTCTTCAACGCGCTGCGCGACGAAGTAACGAATGCCATCGCCGCGAAGAAGGCCGCGCTCGAAAGCGCAGGCCTCAACGCAAAGCTTGAGGCCGAGAAAGCCGACGTCACGCTGCCGGTGCGACCCGAACCGCGCGGCACCATCCATCCCGTGTCCCAGGTTCTCGACGAGATCGTGACGATCTTCGGCGATCTCGGCTTTGCCGTCGCCGAAGGACCGGATGTCGAAAGCGACGATTACAATTTCACCAGGCTGAACATCCCGCCCGGGCACCCTGCGCGCGAGATGCACGACACTTTCTATATGGGGAGCCAAGCCGACGGTTCGCGTCCCGTCCTGCGTACGCATACCTCGCCCGTGCAGGTGCGCACCATGCTGGCGCAGAAGCCGCCGATCCGCATCATTGCGCCAGGCCGTACCTATCGCATGGACTCGGACGCGACCCACTCGCCGATGTTCCACCAGTTCGAAGGCCTCGTCATCGACGAGACGACGCATCTCGGTCACCTGAAATGGGTGCTGGAAGAATTCGCAAAGGCCTTCTTCGAAGTCGATGCTGTGGAATTGCGCGCGCGGCCGAGCTTCTTTCCCTTCACCGAGCCGAGCGTGGAATGGGACATCCGCTGCGACCGTTCCGGCGGACAAATCAAATTCGGCCAAGGCAATGACTGGCTCGAAGTCGCGGGCTCCGGCATGGTGCATCCCAAGGTGCTGGAAAATTGCGGCATCGATCCCGCCAAATATCAGGGCTTTGCCTTCGGCGCCGGCATCGACCGTCTCGCCATGCTGAAGTACGGCATTCCCGATTTGCGCCCGATGTTCGAATCCGATGTGCGCTGGCTCAATCATTACGGCTTCGCGCCGCTGATGATCCCGTCGCTGGACGGAGGCTTGAGCCGGTGAACGCCATTGTGAAGTTCGCACATGCTCTTCTTTCTTCCCGCGAAGAAAATCCCCCCTCCGGCGCTGCGCGCCACCTCCCCCGTGAACGGGGGAGGAAAAATGGAGGCAGCACTTCCCCCGGACTGCGGGGGGAGAAAGTCATTGCGAGGGCCACGCAATGAAATTCACGCTCAATTGGCTCAAAGCCCCGCTCGACACGACGGCCGATGTGGGCGCCATCGTCGAGAAGCTCACCGCGATCGGTCTCGAGGTCGAGGGCGTCGCCGACCCGAGCGCCGCACTGAAGCAGTTCACGGTGGCGAAGATCGTCACGGCGGAAAAGCATCCCAACGCCGACAAGCTCAGGCTTTGCATGGTCGAAACGGGTGACGCTGCGTCGGCCTCAAGTAGCGAAGCGCTAGGCCAACAAAAACTTGTGCAGGTTGTTTGCGGTGCCCCCAATGCGCGGGCCGGCCTCAAGGTCGTCTTCGCCAGGCCCGGCACGGTGATCCCAGCATCCGGCGATGTGCTGAAGGTCGGCGCGATCCGCGGCGTGGAATCGCGCGGCATGCTCTGCTCCGGCCGCGAGCTTCTGCTGACGGAAGATTCCGAGGGCATCATGGAGTTGCCGGAGGATGCGAAAGTCGGCGCAACACTGCCCGAAATCCTGGGCGCATCCGATCCGGTCATCGAAGTCTCGATCACACCCAACCGCGGCGACTGCACATCCGTTTATGGCATCGCGCGCGACCTGGCGGCTGCCGGTCTCGGCCGCCTGCGCGAAGGCGACTTATCTCCCGTTCAGGGCAAATTTCCCTCGCCCATCAAGACATCGGTCGAAGGCGTGGAAAGCGCCGCCCCGATTTTCGCAGGCCGTCTCGTCCGCAATGTGAAGAATGGTCCCAGCCCGCAATGGCTGCAGGACTGGCTGAAGGCTGTCGGACTGCGTCCGATCTCGGCGCTGGTCGATGTGACGAATTTCATTTCGCTCGACCGTGGCCGTCCCTTGCATGTCTTCGACGCCGACAAGCTTTCCGGAAATCTGCGCGCGCGGATGGCCAAGGACGGCGAAGAACTGCTCGCGCTCGATGGCCGGACCTACAGGCTCGATTCCGAGATGACGGTGATCGCCGACGACCGCGCGGCGCTCGGCATCGCAGGCGTCATCGGCGGCGAGGAATCCTCGGTCACCGACGCGACGACCAATGTCTTCATCGAGTCGGCGTATTTCGATCCCATGCGCACCGCCGCCACCGGCCGCAAGCTCGGCATCGTGTCGGATGCGCGCTATCGCTTCGAGCGCGGCGTCGATCCGGAATTCGTGCTGCCCGGCCTCGAACTCGCTACCAGGATGGTCATGCAGTTCTGCGGCGGCGAGCCGTCGGAGATCGTGGTCGGCGGCAAGGTACCGGAGTGGAAGCGCCAGATTTCCTTCGCGCCATCCAAGGTAAAACAGCTGACAGGCGTCGAAGTGCCCGAATCGGAAATCGCTGCGATCCTGACGCGGCTCGGTTTCGCCGTCGAAGGCAAGTGCACGCTCAGCGTGACGCCACCGTCCTGGCGCAGCGATGTGCATGGCGCGGCTGACCTGGTCGAGGAAGTCGTGCGTATCCGCGGCCTGGACAGTGTGCATTCCGTACCGATGGAACGCCCTGACGCCATTGCAAAGCCAGTGCTGACGCAAGGCCAGTTGCGCACACGCCGCGCCCGCCGGGCGCTGGCCGCGCGCGGCTTCAACGAGACCGTGTCCTTCTCATTCATCCCGCGCGCAAATGCCAAGCTCTTCGGCGGCGGCGATGATTCACGTCAGCTCGAAAATCCGATTGCCTCGGACCTCGATGCGCTCAGGCCCTCGCTCCTGCCGTCGCTGCTCGCGGCCGCGCAGCGCAACCAGGCGCGCGGGACAAACGAGCTGATGCTCTTCGAGATCGGCGCACGCTTTGACTCCGGCATGCCCGGCGCGCAGCAGATGATCGCGGCGGGCATCCGCGTCGGCAAACCAGCGCGCCACTGGTCGGGCGCCGGCAATCTCCCAGATGTCTTCGCGGCGAAAGCCGACATGCTCGCTATCCTGGAATCGGCGAGCGGTTCGGCGATGAACGCGCCGGTCAAGCGGGGTGGCGCCGTCTGGTATCATCCGGGGCGTTCCGGCACGCTGGCGCTGGGTCCGAAACTGCTCGCCCAGTTCGGCGAGATTCATCCCGCGATCCTGAAAAGCTTCGACATCGACGGGCCGGTTTCGGCCTTCGAGATCGTCCTCGACAATATCCCGGACTCCAAAGCCAAGACGGCGCGCGCGGCCTTCGCGCCGTCGCCCTATCAGTCCATCGACCGCGACTTCGCCTTTGTCGTGGACCGCAAGGTCGCGGCGGAGGAGATCGTCCGTGCCATCCGCAACGCAGAGCGCCAGCTGATCGAAAGCGTCTCGGTCTTCGATATCTATGAAGGCAAGGGCATTCCTGACGATAAGAAGTCGGTCGCCATCGCCGTGCGTCTGCAGCCCAGGGACAAGACGCTGACCGATCCGGAAATCGAGGCAGTTGCCGACAAGATCGTCGCTGCCGTGATGAAAGCGACTGGCGCGACTCTGCGGGCTTAGCCCCCCACCCGGATTGCGTTCGTTCGCGCGCATTCGCTGGCGCTCATGCGCCTCACGGACCAATCCGACCTCCCCACAAGGAGGAGGTGTAACTCCCTTATCCCTCCCCTCGGTGGGGAGGGATGTCCGGTTCACGAGCGACAGCGAGTGAACGCGGACAGGGTGGGGGGTTAGGCGGAAAACGTCAGCAGCTTCGGTGCGGCACCGATCTCTTTGGCGAGCTTTTCGAACTCGGCACGCGCTCGCGGGTTCGAGCGCTGATGGCGCTCGGCGAAGATCAGTTCATTCTTCTGCGTGTGTTCGAAGCCAGTGAATTCGGTCACCCGCACCTTGTAGCCATGGGCTTCGAGATAAAGCCCGCGCAACACATTGGTCAGATGCGCGCCGAACTCGCGGCGATGCAGGCCATGTCGCCACAACTGTTCCAGCGGACCTTTGGCCTTGTCGAGCGTGCGCGCCAGCTCGGCCTGGCAACAGGGCACAAGTGCTATGAATTTCGCTTCGTGTTTGAGCGCAAACTGGATCGCCTCGTCGGTCGCGTCATCGCAGGCATGCAGCGCCGTCACGATATCGGCCGCGCCCATTCGGGATTCGGCAATTTTCCCTTCCACAAAATCCATCCGCTCGAAGCCGCTTTCGCTGGCGATCTTCTTCGCCGTGGCGACCAGCTCGGGACGCGCTTCGACGGCCACAACCCGGCCGCACCCTCCTTTCGCGAAATAGAGATCGTAGAGGATGAAGCCGAGATAGGACTTGCCCGCGCCCAGATCGGCCAGCACTGGCTGGTCCTTTTCTTTCAGCGACGCGTCGATCGCCGGCCTGATGAGCTGGGCGAGATGCTGGACCTGTTTCAGCTTGCGCCTTGAATCCGCGTTCAGCCCGCCATTGTGGGTCAGGATATGCAGTGCCTTGAGCAGGGCCACGGACTGGCCCGGCCAGAGCTCAGAGATGCTTTCGCCGCCGGTCCTTGCGCCCGCTTTTGTCCGTGTTTTTGCCTGACTCTGAGCCATGAAACCTGCGTGGTTACGGCGGCTAGCGCTTCCGGCCGCACCCCGTTATACCCCCGCCGGAAATGACAGACCTGTCCAAAATCCGCAATTTTTCCATCGTCGCCCACATCGACCATGGCAAGTCGACGCTGGCCGACCGGCTGATCCAGGTCACCGGCGGCCTGTCTGCGCGCGAGATGACCAACCAGGTCCTCGATTCCATGGATATCGAGCGCGAGCGCGGCATCACCATCAAGGCCCAGACCGTGAGGCTGGATTACAAGGCGGCCGACGGCCAGGACTATGTCCTGAACCTCATGGACACGCCGGGCCATGTCGATTTCGGCTATGAGGTCTCGCGCTGCCTGGCCGCCTGCGAGGGCGCGCTCCTGGTCGTCGATGCGAGCCAGGGGGTCGAGGCCCAGACGCTGGCCAATGTCTATCAGGCGATCGACGCCGGTCTCGAGATCGTGCCCGTGCTCAACAAGATCGACCTGCCCGCCGCCGAACCGGAGCGCGTGAAAACCCAGATCGAGGACGTGATCGGGATCGACGCCTCCGAGGCGATTCCGATTTCGGCCAAGACCGGCATCGGCATCGATGAAGTTCTAGAAGCCGTCGTCACGCGCCTGCCCGCGCCCAAGGGCGAAGCGAATGCGCCGCTGAAGGCGCTGCTGATCGATTCCTATTACGACGCCTATCTGGGCGTCGTGGTGCTGGTGCGCGTGGTCGATGGCGAGCTGAAGAAGGGCCAGAAGATCCGCATGATGGCGGCCGATGCGGTCTATCAGATCGAGCAGATCGGCGTGTTCCGTCCAAAGAAGGTCGGCGTCGAACGTCTTGGTCCCGGTGAAGTCGGCTACATCACCGCGCAGATCAAGCAGGTGGCGGACACCAAGGTCGGCGACACCATCACCGACGAGCGCAAGGGCACCGAAGTCGCCCTGCCCGGTTTCAAGCCGGCGCAGCAGGTCGTGTTCTGCGGCCTCTTCCCGGTCGACGCGGCGCTGTTCGAGGATCTGCGCGAAGCGCTGGGCAAGCTCCATCTCAACGATGCGAGCTTCACTTATGAAACGGAATCCTCCGCCGCGCTCGGCTTCGGTTTCCGCTGCGGCTTTCTTGGCTTGCTACATCTGGAAATCGTGCGCGAGCGGCTGGAGCGCGAATTCAATCTCGACCTGATCACCACCGCGCCGAGCGTGATCTATCACATCTACATGAATGACGGCTCGATGAAGGAGCTGCACAATCCGGCCGACATGCCGGACGTGGTCTATATCGACCGCATCGAAGAGCCCTGGATCAGGGCGACGATCCTGGTGCCCGACGAATATCTCGGCAGCGTGCTGAAGCTGTGCGAAGACCGGCGCGGACGGCAGATCGAACTTACCTACGCGGGTAACCGCGCGATGGTGATTTATGCGCTGCCGCTCAACGAGGTCGTGTTCGATTTCTACGACCGGCTGAAGTCCGTCTCCCGCGGCTATGCGAGCTTCGACTATCACATCGAGAAGTACGAAGAAGGCGACCTGGTGAAGATGTCGATCCTCGTCAATGACGACCCGGTCGATGCGCTGTCCATGATCGTCAACCGCCAGCGCGCCGAGTCACGCGGCCGCGCCATGTGTGAGAAGCTGAAAGAGCTGATCCCGCGCCACCTGTTCAAGATCCCGATCCAAGCCGCGATCGGCGGCAAGGTCATCGCGCGCGAGACGCTGTCGGCGCTGCGCAAGGACGTGACGGCGAAATGCTATGGCGGCGACATCTCCCGCAAGCGCAAGCTCCTCGACAAGCAGAAAGAGGGCAAGAAGAAGATGCGCCAGTTCGGCAAGGTGGAGATTCCGCAGGAAGCCTTCATCGCTGCGCTGAAGATGGATGATAATTGACGGCCGCAGGTTCCATCTAAAATAGAGATAAAATTGGCGCGCCGCGCCGAAAATCGTCATATACAGCAATGGGTTAGCGCATTTTTTGAAATGCGTTTTCGGATACGATCTTTGGGCAGATCAATAGGTTAGAGAGGCCATCGCGCGCGTTCTGGAAGCTGTTTGCGCACAGGTATCATTGCGATCCTGGGACCGGGATGAAGGTTGAGCCGCAACGCGAAGGGATTTGGAGATTGGCCCGACGTGCCGTCCAACCTGGGCTCGCCAGGTCCCGCAATCTTTCAGACAAGATGTCGACAATCCCCCCTCCGTCATGCGCCTGGCGACGCATGCCACCTCCCCCGCAAACGGGGGAGGAAATCAGCACAGATATGTACTTCTAATTTGTTGTTGCGCGTTGCGCGCCGCGCACCAGGCGGCCGGGGAGCTTTTCCGTCGGCTGGTCGTTGCGCCGGACGATCTCGCCGCTGACGATGGTGGCGACATAGCCTTGCGCATCCTGCACCAGACGTTTGCCGCCCGCCGGCAGATCGCAAACCATTCGGGGGCTGCGCAAAGCCAGCCGCTCATAGTCGATGACATTGAGATCGGCCTTGTAACCGCGCCGGACGAGACCGCGATCGTTCAAGCCGATTGCGCGCGCAGCGGTTTGCGTCAGCCATTGCACGACGGCGGGCAGGGACATCCGTTCGCCACGCGTGCGGTCGCGCGTCCAGTAGCTCAGCATGAAGGTCGAGATGCTGGCGTCGCAGATCACCGTGCTGTGCGCGCCGCCGTCACCGAGTCCGGGAACGCTGCCCGGAAAGCGCATCATCCCGAGCGCCGGATCCAACGTGCTCTGGGCATAATTGCCGGAGGCATAGAGCAGAAGGCCATGACCATCCCTGCTCATCAGCTGGTCATAGGCGATCTCCTGCGGCCGGATCCCGAGACGCTCGGCTTTGGCTTCCAGGCTCTGCGCATATTCCGGTTCGTAATCGAGCGGTTCGCCGAATTCGAAGATGTTCTTCATACCGCCGCGGCGCGACGAGAGAGTCATCGCAGCTGCTTCTTCAATCATTGTCTCGCGCAACTGGGGATCGCGCATCGCAGCTACCCGGGCTGCGAGCGGCTTGTCGGCGATTGCCTTGTAACTCGGGCAGCGGACAAAGAGATGGCCGCTGCATTCCAGACTGAGGATCGCGCCGGTGGGGCGGCCGAGCACCTGCGGATGGATCGCGATGTCGTCAGCGTTGGCGCGCGCCGTGATGTCGAGCAGGTCGCGCCAGGCCTCCGGCTCCCGGTTGTTCTGCTTGAGCGAATACATCACCGGCCGGTTGCTCGCCTTCGAAATGCGCGCGAGCATTTCGAGCTCGGCGGCCGCGCGTGCAAGCTCGTTGAACTCGGGCGCTATCTGCAGCACCCCGCCGCCATTGGCGTTCATCGCCTGCGCTATCGCGGTCAGTTCTGATTCTTCGGACGCCAGGCTGGGGATATGGCTGCCGTCACTCGAGCGCTGCGCGGTGAGGCGCGAGGTGCCGAAGCCGAGCGCGCCCACCCTGGCAGCCTCGCCTGCGAGGCGCGCAATCTCGGAAATCTCGGCCGCGTTCGCGGCGTCGGTCATGCCGCGTTCGCCCATGACATAGACGCGCAGCGCGGAATGCGGTGTCAGCACGCCGACATCCATGTCGAAGCGGCGGCCGGCGACATAGTCCATATATTCGGGGAATGATTCCCAGGCCCAGGGCAATCCGTCCTTGAGCACAGCGAAGGGAATGTCTTCGACGCCTTCCATCAGGCGGATGATCAGATCCTGATCTGCACGGCGCACGGGCGCGAAGCCCACGCCGCAATTGCCGGTGATCGCCGTGGTCACGCCATGGCCGGAACAGGGCTTGAGCTGGCTTTCGAAGGTGATGTTGCCGTCGAGATGGGTGTGCAGGTCGACGAAACCGGGCGTGACGATTGAGCCCCGCGTGTCGATTTCCTCGCGGCCCGAGCCCGCGACCCTGCCCACATCGGTGATCCTGCCGCCAGTGATCGCGACATCGGCTTCGAACGGCTCACCGCCGCCGCCATCGACAACGACGCCGCCCCGGATGACGAGATCGTACTGGTGTGCCATCAGACAAAGCCTCCGCAGAGAGGATATGCAATTTCATCGCCGCACTGAAGATAGAACACCGTCATGGGCGGGCTTGACCCGCCCATCCATCCTTTCATTCTTGATGGATGGCCGGCTCATTGGCCGGCCATGACGGCGGAGGGATAAGGATGGTTCTCACAGGTTCCTGGCTGTTCTGGGCGGCGTTGTCCGCTGTGTTCGCGGCGCTGACCGCGATCTTCGCCAAGGTCGGCGTCGAGGAGGTCAATTCGGATTTCGCGACCTTCGTCCGCACTGTCGTGGTGATCGTGGCGCTGTCCGGCGTCCTGACTCTGACCAGGGAGTGGCAGGCGCCTGGCGAAATCACCAGGCGGACCTATCTTTTCCTTGTGCTGTCGGGACTTGGCACCGGCGCGTCATGGCTCTGCTATTTCCACGCCATGAAGCTCGGCGATGCCTCGCGCGTCGCGCCGATTGACAAGCTCTCTGTCGTTCTCGTTGCCCTGTTCGGCGTGGCGTTCCTCGGTGAAAAGCTCAGCGCGCTCAACTGGCTCGGCGTCGCGCTCGTGGGTGCGGGCGGAATTCTCATTGCCGCGTTCTGACCCGCCGGCATTATCAGCATCCTTTTAGACATCGTCGCGCAGTTGCCGCAAACACCGTTAGTATGCGTCGGGCCAAGTCGGGGTGGCGGGGGTGAGCAGCGACAGCGTCGCGAACGCCCGGCCAGGGAGGGGAAGCATGGCGGACGAAGACGCACAGAGCGCAATACCGCCTGAGGAAATGCCACTGCGAGAGCCGGTCGCGGCCGCTGTTGGCGATGCGCGCGAAAGAGAAGGCTCGCTTTCCGTCGGCCTGATACGGCTGATCATCGGCGCGATCCAGGGCGCAGCGCTTTACGGACTCTACAGCGCGGCCGATGCACATGTCTGGCCGGCGACGAGCCCGTCGCTTTTCGTTCCGCTCTCTTTGATCGCCTTCTTCGTGCCGCTCATCCTGCTGCAGGGCCTGACGACGATCCGCGCCACCGCCCTCATCGTCTGGGCGATTGCGGCGGCGCTGATACTGGCCGGGCTCGGATATTACGACGTCTGGCGCGAATGGCCGGCCGAAACCGCCGTCGCCACCCAGGGGCTGAGCGATGCGAACCTGCCCTCCTTTGCGCTGTTCTTTTTTGCCTCGACAGCGATTTTCATTTCGCATGCGCTGATCGCCGAAGGCGCGGCGGCGCGAAAGCTGACGGCACCTTACGCGCTTTATTTTGAATCGGCCTGGAAGCTTGGCGTTCAGTTCGCGCTCTCTGTCCTGTTCACTGGCATCTTCTGGCTGGTGCTCTGGCTCGGGGCATCGCTCTTCCAGCTGATCGATATCGATGTCCTCAACCGCATCATCGACAAGGCGTGGTTCGCGATTCCGGCGACCGCGCTTGCGCTTTCCATCGCGGTGCATGTGAGCGACATGCGCGGCAGCATGGTGGCGACTGTGCGCAGCCTCGTGCTGGCGCTTCTGTCCTGGCTCCTGCCGCTGGTGGCGGGCTTTGCCGCAGCTTTCCTGGTCGCGCTGATTTTCACGGGCTTCGAGCCGCTCTGGAAAACGCGGACCGCGGCGGCGCTTCTGCTCACCGCAGCGGGCGCGCTGGTGATCTTCATCAACGCCGCGTTCCAGGATGGCACGCGCCTGTTGCCGAGGGTTTTGCGGATTTCTTCGATCGTCGCGGGCTTCGCGCTTCTGCCGCTGGTGCTGATCGCAGGCTACGCCATCGCGCTCAGGGTTTCGCAATATGGCTGGACCGCGGAGCGCGTCGCCGCCGCGGCGGTTGCAATCGTCGCGCTTTGCTATGCGGTGGGCTATTTCACGGCGGCGATTGCGGGCGTGCGCGGCCAGAGGGGCGCTGGCAGCATCGAGGCGACCAATGTCGCCGCGTCGTTTCTCGTTGTCGCGGTGATCCTCGCCCTCCTCTCCCCTGTTGCGGATCCGATGCGCATCGCGGTTGACAGCCAGGTCGCCGCACTCGAGACGGGCAAGGTCGCGCCCGACAAATTCGATTTCATCCATTTGCGCTGGCATGGCGGACGCTTCGGCCAGGAAGCGCTGGCACGGCTTGCGCTCGTCAAGGACACGAAGATCGCCAAGCGGGCGGCGGACGCGCTGAAGGGAATCTATCAGTGGAACAAGCCGCCCCCGCCGACGGATATCGCGCACCAGGTGACGATCTATCCGAGCGACTTCAAATTGCCCGACAGTTTGCTGGACCAGAAATGGGATGCGTCCAGGACCTCCAACCTGCCGCCCTGCCTTATCAGCAGCGTCATATGCGAAGCCTTTGTCATCGACCTGAATGGCGACGGCCGGGATGAATATCTTTTCGTCTGGGGTGATTCCGACGATTCCTGGGACGCGACAATCATGGCGCAAGAGACCAACGGCCCCTGGTATCCGGCGGCGACCCTGCCCTGGCCGCACTGCAAGGCGGCGCGCGAGGCCTTGCGCAAAGGGCAGTATTCGGTTGTCGCGCCCACTTCGCCCAAATGGCGCGGAATCGATGCCGGCGAGACGAATTTCCAACCTGTTCCAGTGATTCCGGTAAAGGGGTGTCCGTAGTTCACTTGTCATCCCCCGCCGGGTCGCTAGCGGCAGCGTAGCGACGGGGACCCAGATGGCGTCCATTTCGTAACCGCGCCCCCTCCGGTTTGCTGCGCTATCGCTTGCAAACCACCTCCCCCGGACACGGGGGAGGAAAAGAAAGGGCGACACTCAAATTTCCTCCCCCTCGTCAGGGGGAGGTGTCGTGCGAAGCACGACGGAGGGGGCGTCTTTCCGAAGGCGGCTTGTCACGCAGTGTGGTGTTGGAACGACGGACGCCATCCTTTAAGACCCCCGCATGGCAAGCGTGGCCCTCATCGATTACGGCTCCGGCAATCTGCGTTCGGCGCAGAACGCGCTGGCGCGCGCGGCCGCGGAGGGCGAAACCAACCTTGAGATCAACCTGACCTCGCGCGCCGCCGATGTCGCCACGGCGGAACGCGTCGTGCTTCCCGGCGTCGGCGCGTTTGCCGACTGCATGGCCGGGCTTTCCGCGCTGCCCGGCATGGTCGAGGCGCTGCGCGACGCCGTCTTCAGGCACGGCAAACCGCTTTTCGGAATCTGCGTCGGCATGCAATTGCTGGCGCGTGTCGGCCATGAATTCGGCGACACGCCGGGCCTCGGCTGGATCGATGGTGAAGTCGGCAAGATCACGCCGGGCGATGCGTCGCTCAAGATTCCGCACATGGGATGGAATGAACTGAAAGTCGCAAAAAGCCATCCGATACTGGATGGATTGGCACCCGCCACGAATGTCTATTTCGTCCATTCCTACGCGCTGCGCGTGGATAGCAACGCGCGCGACGAGATCGTCGCGACCACCGATTATGGCGGCGAGATCGTGGCGTGCGTGGCGAAGAACAATATCGCCGGCACGCAATTCCATCCTGAGAAGAGCCAGGAAGCGGGGCAGACGATCCTGCGCAATTTCCTGAAGTGGAAGCCATGATCCTTTTTCCCGCCATCGATCTGAAAGACGGGCAATGCGTGCGCCTGAAGCGCGGGCTCATGGAGCAGACGACAGTCTTCAATGACGATCCGGCGGCGCAGGCGAAGAGTTTCGAGGCCAGTGGATTTGAATGGCTGCATGTCGTGGATCTGAACGGCGCATTCGCGGGACATTCGGCGAACCGCGCGGCGGTAGAGGCCATTCGCGGCGCGACGAATTTCCCGGTGCAGCTCGGCGGCGGCATCCGCGACCTGGCGAGCATCGAGAACTGGCTGGCGGCGGGTATCACGCGCGTGATCCTGGGTACCGTCGCGCTGAAGAACCCGGCGCTGGTCAAGGAAGCGGCGCGGAAATTCCCGGGCGGGATCGCAGTCGGCATCGATGCGCGCGAAGGGCTTGTCGCCGTCGAGGGCTGGGCCGAAGTCTCGGACGTGATCGCGACCGACCTCGCCCGCCGGTTCGAGGATGCCGGCGTGGCCGCGATCATTTTCACCGATATCGCGCGCGACGGCATGATGCAGGGCGTGAATGTGACGATGACCGCCGCCTTGGCGAACGCCGTTCGCATACCGGTGATTGCATCGGGCGGGGTGTCGGGCGTCGATGACATCATCGCGCTGAGGCAGGCGCAGAATATCGCCGGCGTGGTTATCGGCAGGGCGCTGTACGATGGTCGGCTGAGCCCGGAAAAGGCTTTGGCGGCAAGCCGTTAAGCATTCCGAACAGTGTTAATTACGTGGATTCGCAAAGGCTTGTCAGGCTTTGCTCAGACGTCTGGTGATCTCGTCCAGCTGCTCGAGGCTTTTGTAGCTGATTTTGACCGAGCCGCCCTTGCCTTCCTTATAATCGACCTCAACTTTGAGGCCCAAGGCATTGGAAATACTGTGTTCCAGAGCCTTGGTGTCGGCATCTTTCTCACGCGGCACAGCAACGCCAGCCTTGCCCGAACGCTGTTCGGCCTGACGGACGTTCAAGCCGCCCTGGACGATCGCTTTTGCCCTCGCCTCGGCCTCCGGATGCCCGATCAGGGTCCGGGCATGGCCGGCCGAAAGTTTGCCCTCGCGCAGGAGCGCCTTCACCGGTTCGGGTAGCCGCAAAAGCCTGAGCGTGTTGGCGACATGGCTGCGGCTTTTGCCCACGACCTGGGAAATATGATCCTGGGTGTAGTTGAAGCGGTCCATCAGCTCCTGATAGCCGGCCGCCTCTTCCACCGCGTTCAGCTCGGCGCGCTGGACATTCTCGATGATCGCAATCTCGAGCGTCTCGGCGTCGTTGAACTCGCGCACCACGATCGGCACTTCGTGCAGCTTGGCGAGCTGCGCCGCGCGCCAGCGCCGTTCGCCCGCGACGATCTCGAAAGAATTCGGATCGCCTTTGAGCGGCCGCACCAGGATCGGCTGCAGCACGCCTTTTTCTTTGATCGAGTCCGCGAGATCGCGCAGCTCGTCTTCGCCGAAATATTTGCGCGGCTGATGCGGATTGGGTTTGAGGAAAGCGACTTGCGCGCGCGTCGCGTTGCGCACGATCGGCTGATCGGGACGCGCGGTCGCGCCTTCATCACCGATCAGCGCGGAGAGTCCCCGGCCCAAGGCACGCGGTCGTTCATCGGCCATGAGTCTCTTCGCCTCCGGCGACATCAGGCAGCGCGTGCCCGTTCGCGTTGAATCATTTCGCCGGCGAGCTTGATGTAAGCCTGACTTCCCGGACAGCGCAGATCATAGACAAGCGCCGGCAAGCCATGGCTCGGCGCTTCCGAGACGCGCACATTGCGCGGGATCATGGTGCGATAGACTTTGTCGCCCATATGCTCGCGCACATCGGCGGCGACCTGGTCCGAGAGTTTGTTGCGCTTGTCGAACATGGTCAGCACGATGCCCTGGATCTCGAGATCCGGATTCAGATTCACGCGCACCAGCTCGATGGTCTTCAGCAGCTGGCTCAAACCTTCGAGCGCGAAGAACTCGCATTGCAGCGGTACGACCACGGCATCAGCCGCGACCATCGCGTTGACGGTCAGCAGCGTGAGCGATGGCGGGCAGTCGATCAGCACATAGGAGAATTCCGAGCCGGCCGCGGTGTAGGCGGCCAGCGCGTCCTTCAGCCGATAGTTACGGCGGTCGATATCGATAAGCTCGAGCTCGGCGCCGGAGAGATCGACCGTCGAAGGGACGAGCGACAGGCCCGGGATGCGGGTAGGGGTCACGGCCTCTGCGATGGTGGCTTCACCCATCAGCACATCATAGGTGGTGAGCTTGCGCGCGGGGCGGGGGATGCCCAGCCCGGTCGAGGCATTTCCTTGCGGATCGAGATCGATGACCAAGGTCGGTTCGCCGACGGCGGCAAGCGCGGTGCCCAGATTGATCGCGGTCGTGGTCTTGCCGACGCCGCCTTTCTGGTTGGCAACGACCAGGATGCGGGGCTTCCTTTTACCGGCGCTTTTGCCGAGGACGTCCTGCGGGTTTGAGCTTTGGTCTTTCATGTGGGGCAAGCTTCCGAACTTCCAGGATAACGCCGGAGGGATCGCTGCGGCTTGGGTGCTGGCCGAGGCTCATCCTCCAAGATTTACGGGCCTCGGTCAATTCAGACACTATATTTTGTCCCTTCAGGAACAGGCCTACACTGTCCGGACCCATGAAATTCTGTGCATACCCCAACAGTTTCGGCAAGGGCGCAAGTGCGCGGGCTGTCACGACATCGAAGATTTCCGGTTCTGCGTCCTCGATCCGTACGTTGCGGATCGTGGCGGGCAGGGAAAGCCGGAAGATGCACTCCTGCAGGAAGCGGCATTTCTTGGCCGTGGCCTCGTAGAGCGTGACGGTGCAGCGCTCGCGCAGGAGTTCGGCCAGGACGAGGCCAGGGAATCCCGCTCCGCTCCCCAGATCGGCGATAGTCCTGGCGTCAGGGGGGATAAGCGGCACCAACTGGGCGCTATCCCAGAGATGCCGGATCCAAACGGACTTGAGGGTCGAGGGTGCAACCAGGTTCTGGCGGCTGTTCCAGTCCTCCAAAAGCGAGACCAGCAACTTCAGCCGGGACAATGTTTCACGTGAAACACTGGCTAGCTGTGCAAAGTCCTGGGAGGAGAATGTTTCACGTGAAACAGTCGGGCTCACGCCAGTGAGACCGACGGTTCCCGCCTTAGGCCGCTCTGCGGACATGGGCCAGGACGAGGGTCAGGGCGGCAGGGGTTACGCCATCAATACGGGCGGCCTGGCCAAGGGTTACCGGCCGGATTCGGGCAAGTTTCGCCCGCGCTTCCGTCGAAAGGCCATGGACCGAGGCATAATCCAAATCTTCAGGCAGTTTCAGTCCTTCGTCCCGGCGGAAAGCCGCAACATCGGCGCGCTGGCGGTCGAGATAGCCCGAATACTGGGCGTCCGTGCAGAGCTGCTCGGCGACGGCTGTATCGACACTCTTCAACTGAGGCCAGATTTCCGCGAGTCGTTGGAAGTCCACGTCCGGCAATGACAGGAGCTGAAGGGCGTTGCGCCGGACACCATCGAGCCGGACCATGAGGCCATGACGCTGCGCCATGTTGGGGGTGAGGGTTAAGCCCTCAAGTTCCGACCGCAACATATTCATATTACTCATCTTTTCGTCATAGGACGAACGGCGTTCGCTGGACACACAGCCCAAAGCCACGACCAGTGGCGTCAGCCGCTGGTCGGCATTGTCGGCCCGCAAGCTGAGCCGATACTCCGAGCGCGAGGTGAACATGCGATAGGGCTCGGTCACGCCCTTTGTCACGAGATCGTCGATCAGCACGCCGATATAGGCCGTCGCCCGGTCGAGGATCAGGGCCCCCGCACCAGAGGTTTTTTGCGCAGCATTGAGCCCGGCCATCAGGCCTTGCGCTGCCGCCTCTTCATAGCCGGTCGTGCCGTTGATCTGCCCGGCCAGGAACAGGCCTGGCATCCGCTTCACTTCCAGCGCCGGCGACAGCTCGCGCGGGTCGACATAGTCATATTCGATGGCGTAGCCCGGGCGGACGACGCGCACATCTTCCAGTCCTGGGATCGTCGCCAGCAGCGCGAGCTGCACATCCTCGGGCAGCGAAGTCGAAATCCCGTTGGGATAGATCGTGTCGTCGTCGAGACCTTCGGGCTCGAGAAAGATCTGGTGGCTGTCGCGCGCAGCGAAACGCACGACCTTGTCTTCGATCGAAGGACAGTAACGCGGACCCGTGCCTTCGATCTGTCCGGAATAGATCGGCGCGCGATCGAGATTGCCGCGAATGATCTTGTGCGTGGCGTCCGTGGTGCGGGTGATGTGACAGGCGATCTGCGGCGTGGTGATCGCGCGCGTCAGAAACGAGAAAGGCGAGGGCGTCTCGTCGCCATCCTGGCGTTCGAGTTTGTCCCAGTGAATCGTCTTTCCGTCGAGACGCGGCGGCGTTCCGGTTTTCAGCCGACCCATGGAAAGGCCCATGGAATATAGCTTTTTCGATAGTCCGATGCTCGGCGGCTCGGTCGCGCGTTCGGTGCCGGCTGCCGTGCGCTGCATGCGACCAGCAGGAATTTTTCTCTCGCCGATATGAATTAGGCCATTCAGGAAAGTGCCTGTGGTGAGAACGACGGCGCCCGCGGAAATCTCTTCGCCGCTTGCCGTGACGACGCCGACGACACATCCATCTTTCAGAGCGAGATCTTCAGCGGCCGCTTCCAGGATAGTGAGGTTTTCGATTTCACTCAGCGCGGCCTGCATCGCGCGGCGATAGAGCTTACGATCGGCCTGGGCGCGCGGGCCCCGCACCGCAGGACCCTTGCGCCGGTTGAGCATGCGGAACTGGATTCCCGCAGCGTCGGCAACGCGACCCATCAGGCCGTCGAGCGCATCGATCTCGCGGACGAGGTGACCCTTGCCCACGCCACCGATGGCCGGGTTGCAGCTCATCTCGCCCAGCGTGTCGCGCTTGTGGGTCAGCAGCAGGGTTCGCGCGCCAAGCCGCGCGGAGCCAGCTGCCGCTTCACAGCCGGCATGGCCTCCACCGATGACGATGACGTCATATGACCCTGGGAAATTCATGCGCGGCTTTTACGCGAAGTCGTACGCTATGGAAAAGCTTTCGCTCGCCGTCCCGGATTTTTGCTGCAGCTTTTGCTGCAGCATGAGGTGCAGCAATTTTATCTCCGCCATGGCCCGACCGTAGCGATAACGTACGGACGCCCCGGCCATCCATTCATTCGAAAGATGGATGGCGTCGGCGATGACGGGACGTAAAATTACTTACCAATACAGAAATCGCGGAACACGGTGTCGAGCAGTTCCTCGACATCGACGCGCCCGGTGATATGGCCGATGGCGCGCAAGGCGAGGCGCACGTCTTCCGCCAGCAGCTCGCTGTCTTTCACGTCGGTCTGAAGTCCGCGCTCCAAGGCAAGAATCGCATCCTTCAAGGCCTTGCGATGACGCGGCCGGGTAAGAAGCGCGTCGCCGGCGTCACCGCCTTCGAGTTTGTGCCGCACGGTCTCGATCAACGCGGCAATCGCGGCATCGACTCCGTCGCCGGTCTTGAGCGAGAGCTGCACGCCATCGCGTTTCGCAGGCCAGTCGAGATCGCTCTTGTTCCAGAGGAGAAGATCGGCGCGGTGGATCAGGGTGCCGGGAACGCCTGCGAAGGGCTCCGAAGCCGAACCGTCCAGGATCAGGATAACGATGTCGGCCTTCTCCGCCCGCACGGTCGCGCGGCGGATGCCCTCGGCCTCGATGCCGCCGCTTGTGTCGCGCAGGCCGGCGGTGTCGGCGACCCGGACGGCATAGCCGCCAAGGTCGAGCGTCGCCTCGATCACGTCCCTTGTGGTGCCGGCCTCGGGCGAGACAATGGCTAGATCGGCCCGCGCCAGAGCGTTGAGGAAAGAAGATTTACCGGCGTTCGGTGGACCGATCACTGTCAGGTCAAGCCCCTCGCGAATTAACTCGCCGCGCGAGGAATCGTCCATAAATGATTGTATTTCCTTGAGAATTTCTGCGGCGGTAACCCTACCGCGGGCGCTCGTCTCGGGCGGCAGCTCCTCATCGGAAAAATCGATCTCGGCCTCGATCCAGGCCGCCGCCGCGATGAGGCGGGCACGCCAGTCCTCGATCCGGGCCGCCAATGCACCATCAAACTGTCGCAACGCCTGCCGCGCCTGACCCGGGGTCTGGGCATCGACCAGGTCGGCGATGGCCTCGGCGCGGGTCAGGTCGAGTTGGCCATTTTCCACCGCCCGCCTGCTGAACTCGCCGGGACCGGCTGGCCGCAAATCCTCGAACGCCGACAGCGCCTCGACAAAGGCCCGCGCCACCGCGCGCCCGCCATGAAGGTGGAATTCGGCGACATCCTCGCCGGTGAAGCTGCCGGGCGCCGGGAACCACAAGACCAGCGCGGAATCGAATTCGACGCCGTCACCCGACATCAACCGGCGGAGGCTGGCGACACGCGGCGCAGGCCGGGGCCTGCGGGTCAGGCTTTCGACGAGCTTGCCTGCGTGCGGACCCGAGACGCGAAACACCGCGACGCCCGCCCGGCCGGGCGCGCTCGCCAGAGCGTAAATGGTATCGCTCATCAGCCTTTCGCGGACTTTTTCGACGAAGCCGTTCCGCCGGCCGCCATCTTCCGCGCGCTGTCCCAGAAAAATTGCTGGAATTGTTCAAAGCCCTGCGCCCCGCCGACCGGCATCCAGGCGCGCATCATGCCTTCGGGATCGCCAATATCGATCGCCGCCTTCATGCGCTTTTTAAACTCTTCCATCATTTCGGCCTGGAGCGGCGCAACATCGGGAAGGCCGAGAAAGCGGCGCGCTTCTTCGGGCGTCATGTCGAGCTCGATATTCACTTTCATCGCGGCTTCCTTCCGTTCCAATGCCTTAAGGGCTAAACGACTTTAGCCCAGAACCAGCACGTCTCAACAAAGAGCATCCCATGACCGCGAACCTTCTCGCTTCCGAAACCAGCCCCTATCTGCTCCAGCACAAGGACAATCCGGTGCATTGGCGACCCTGGGGCCAGGCGGCGTTCGACGAAGCCAAGGCGCAGAACAAGCCGGTGCTGCTCTCGGTCGGCTACACCGCCTGTCACTGGTGCCATGTGATGAACCACGAAAGCTTCGAGGATGGCGAGACCGCGAAGCTGATCAACCAGAATTATGTTCCGGTGAAAGTGGATCGCGAAGAGCGGCCCGATATCGACCAGCTCTATCAGACCGCGGCCCAGACGATGGGCTCGAATGGCGGCTGGCCGCTCACCGTGTTTCTCAATCATGAAGGCAAGCCGTTTTTCGCCGGCACCTATTTCCCGAAGGAAGACCGTTTCGGTCAGCCCGCGTTCAAGCGCGTGCTGGAGGATGTCTCGCGTCATTACCGCGAACAGCCGGAACAGCTCGCCGGAAACCTGAAAGGCGTGCATGAGGCGCTGACCAACACCTGGACGCGCGACATGCGCGGCGGTTTCGATCCGCAGATGCTCGATGTCATCGCGACGCGCACCGCCACGCGCTTCGACATTTTCTATGGCGGCCTTTCCGGCGCGCCGAAATTTCCCTCGGTGCCATTGGTCGAAATGATGTGGCGCGCCTACCTGCGCACCGGGGCGCCGCAATTCCTCCAGGTCACCGCGACGACGCTCGACAATATGTGCATGGGCGGAATCTACGATCATGTCGGCGGCGGCTTTTCGCGCTACTCGGTCGACGACCGCTGGATCGTGCCACATTTCGAAAAGATGCTCTACGACAATGCGCAGATGATCGAGATCCTGACGCTTGTCTGGCAGAATTCGCGCGCCCCGCTTGCCGCCGCCCGTGTCGAGGAAACCATCGGCTGGCTGATGCGCGAGATGAAAGTCGAGGACGCCTTTGCCTCCAGCATCGACGCGGACTCCGAGGGCCATGAAGGAAAATTCTATGTCTGGAGCGACGCCGAGCTGGATGTCGCGCTGGCCGGCACCTTCTCGCGCCGCTTCAAGGAGCTTTTCAATGTGCGTCCCGGCGGCAATTTCGAAGGCAAGCATATCCTGCACCGTCTCGGCGTCGCCTATCCGCTCGCCGAAGCCGATGAGGCGATGATCAAGAAGCAGCTCGAGCTGCTGCTCGCCGCGCGCGAGAAACGCGTGCGTCCCGAACGCGACGACAAGGTGCTGGCCGACTGGAACGGCATGACGGCTGCCGCGCTGGTGAAAGCCGGCGTCGCCTTCGCCAGGCCGGAGTGGGTCGAGGCCGGGCGCAAATGCTTCGATTTCATCATCGCCAATCTGTCCGAGGGCGACCGGCTGGTGCATTCCTGGGCGCGCGGCAAGAAGGGCGCTCCCGGATTCTCCGACGATTACGCGCATATGGCACGCGCCGCGATCATCCTGTGGGAGGCGACCGGCGAAAAGAAATATCTCGACCGCGCCATCGCCTTCGCCGACGCACTGCAGTCCCATTTCTATGACGAGCAGAATGGCGGTTATTTCGCCACCGCCCGGGATGGTGATCCGATCCTTGTGCGGATGCGCGGCGTGCATGACACCAACGCGCCGGCCGCCAACGGCGTGATGGTCGAAGTGCTGGCGCGACTCCATATTGCGACCGCCGCGCGGTCCTGGTTCGAGCGCGCGATCAAGCAGATCGACAGTTTCGCGGGCGAATTGTCCCGCGCCCATCTGGCGATGGGCTCTTTCGTCAACGGCTTCGAGACGCTGATGTGGGGTCTTTCCGTCGTGATCGTCGGCCCGCGCGATTCCGCCAAGACCAAGGATCTGATCGCGGCGGTGAACGGACGCTCGCTTCCCAACCGCGTGCTGATCGTGGTCGATCCGAAAGACGGGCTGCCGGCGGATCACATCGCCCATGGCAAGCCGATGGAGGGCGGACAGCCGACGGCCTATGTCTGCCAGCGCCAGACCTGTTCGCCGCCGGTGACCAGCCCGGTGCAATTGTCACAGATGCTGCAGATGCCGCAGGCGAGGGCGTAGGGAGCGAACACACGAATTCAAAACAGCGCCGTCATGGCCGCCCTCGAGGCGGCCATCCATCCACTAAAACGGATTCTTTTTTCGATGGATGGGCGGATCAAGTCCGCCCATGACGGTTCTTAAAAGTTGGAGGAAACACGATGAAAGCAATCCGTTTCGAAAAGACCGGCGGTCCGGAAGTTCTGCAGCTTGTCGACATCGACACGCCAAGACCGGGAGCGGGCCAGATCCTGGTGCGCCATACCTTCATCGGCGTGAATTTCATCGACACCAATCACCGCGGTGGCGTCTATCCCATCCCGCTGCCGAACGGACTGGGCAGCGAAGCCGCCGGTATCGTCGACGCCGTCGGGCCTGACGTGAAGAATTTCGCGGTCGGCGATCGCGTCGTCTATTGCGGCGGCGGGCTGGGAGCCTATGCCGAAGCCCATGTCGTCTCCACGTCGCGCGCGATCAAGCTGCCTGCCGGCATTGCCGACGACATTGCCGCCGCCGCGCTGCTCAAGGGCATGACGGTGCAATATCTCCTGAAGCAGACCTATCCGGTGAAGCGCGGCGAGACGATCCTGTTCCATGCTGCGGCCGGCGGTGTCGGTCTCATCGCCGTGCAATGGGCCAAGCATCTCGGCGCGAAGGTGATCGCGACCGTCGGCTCGGACGAGAAGATCGCGCTGGTGAAGGAGCATGGCGCCGATCATGTCATCAACATGCGTAAGGATGACTGGGTCAAGCGCGTCCAGGAGATCGGGCGCGTGCCGGTGGTTTACGACTCCATCGGCAAGGACAGCTATATGGGCTCGATCGACTGCCTGCTGGTGCGCGGCATGCTGGTCATTTTCGGCAACGCATCGGGCATGGTGCCGGCGATAGAGCCGCAGCTGCTGAACGTGAAGGGCGGGCTTTACCTGACGCGGCCCTCGCTCGCGCATTATTCACGCGATGCGAAAGAGTTCTCCGAGGTCGCGGGCGATCTCTTTGCGGTCATCCAGTCGGGCGCGGTGAAGATCACGCCGCCCAAGCGCTATGCGCTGAAAGACGCCCGCGAGGCGCATGCAGCGCTCGCCAGCCGCAACACGACGGGTTCGATGGTGCTGGTGCCGTAAAACGCAACTGTCATCCCCGTCGGCCGCGCGACTTAGCGCCAGCGTAGCGGTCGCGCGAAGCCGACAGTGTGGGGGGCCCAGTTGACGCAGTTTCAATTTAGAAAGTTGTAGCTCACCAACTGGGTGGCCCGTCGGTAAGCGGCCGCGTACCGATCCGGTGGACCATGACAGTTGGGATTATTCCGCTGCCTTCACTTCACTTACTGGCTGTGTCGCCATCTTGCCGTCCTTGCGCAAATAGATCGTGCGCTTCGGCTTGGCAAAGACGCGATGGATCATGGGCACGAAGGCGTCGAGCGGCATCGTGTCATAATCCGGCATGAAGGCGTTCTGGTCGTGCTTGTGACAGAACTGCGCGCAGGCCTCGAAGTAAGGATGGCCGCGAAACTGCTCGCGCATGTTCCGGTCGAGGCCGCGATAGTGGAAGAAGTAATAGCCCTGGAAGATGCCGTGCTGCTCGACGATCCAGTGGTTTTCCTCCGATACGAAGGGCTTCACGATCGCGGCCGCGACGTCGGCATGGCTCGCCGTGCCCAGGATGTCGCCGATGTCGTGCAGGAGCGCGCAGACGACATATTCCTCGTCCTTGCCGTCGCGATGGGCGAGCGTCGCAGACTGCAGCGAATGGGTCAGCCGGTCGACCGCGAAGCCGCCCGAGTCGCCGTCGAGCATCTTGAGATGGGTGATGATCCGCTCGGGCAGCTTCTTCTGGAAGGCATAATGCTCCGCGCCGATCACATCCCATTGCTCCTGGGTGCTCGTCGCCATGGAGCGGAAAGACTCCGGATTGCCTTTGCCCATTGAAATCTCCTCCTTGGCTTGCCCTGCCGGCTACGGCCTAAGGGCAATGGTGCCCTGCCGCGTCACGCCCTAAGAGCATAGGTGTTTTGGGGATTTTCTGCCCGAACCCCTTCACGGTCAATCTACTTTCCCAAATCGGGCAAATCAGGGCTAACTCGCCGCGATCCCCGGCAGAGGCAAGGACCCGTGAGCAGACACAATCCCGTCGAGCATGCGCTGGAAAGCTTCCTTTTCGCCAGCCGCTGGCTGATGGCGCCCTTTTACTTCGGGCTGGTGATCGCACTCCTGGCCCTGCTTGCCATTTTCGTGCAGGGGGTTGTTACAGAGATCCCCCATCTCCTCGGCCAGCCCGTATCGGAAGTCATTGTCTGGGTCCTGGCGCTGATCGACCTGTCGCTGGCCGCCAACCTGCTGCTGATCGTGATTTTCTCGGGCTACGAGAATTTCGTCTCCAAGATGGATGTGGCCGACCATCCCGACAAGCCGAGCTGGATGGGCAAGATCGACTTCTCCAACATGAAGCTGAAGCTCCTGGCTTCGATCGTCGCCATCTCGGCAATCCACCTGCTGCGGGAATTCATGGAGATCCACGATGTCGACAAGACGGACCTGATGTGGATGCTCATCATCCACATCACCTTCGTCGTCTCGGGCGTCCTGCTGGCGCTGATGGATTATGTGATGTCCAAGGCGGAAAGCCACTAATCTGACGATCAATCCGCGGTTTTCTCGGACGCGAAACAGCGCCGGTAGCTGCGCTTCCATTCCAGCACGTTGAGCACGCCGGTCGGCGTCGGCGCCAGCGTGATGGTCGTCGTGTCGCCACGCGAGCCGTTGGGCGGAATCAGCTCGGTGACGGTCAGCCGGTAGTTGGTGCCCATGCGCTCGGCCTTGTCGATCGTGAAATTCGTCACCTCATCGAAGGGCTGCTTTGCGCCTGCAGCGACCTTCTCGGCGAGGTTCCAGGAATTCCACCTTCCCAGCGTGAAGCCGAGCGGACCGACCAGGTCGATGGTCAGATACTGATAGTCCGTCGCCTTGCAGCCGTCCTTGACGCGCGCGTCCACGAAATAAGCGTAGTCGGGCGGCATCTGCGCCGAGAGATAATGCAGCGCCTGCCTGTCCAGCTTGATCGCGCTGCGATCCGCGGCCGGGCGGCAACGCGTGAAGCTGAGATTGGCGACGTCGCCGGACGTGCCCTGCAGCACGTCGCCCTTGCGCAGGAAGGTGAAGCCGCCCATCTCGCCGAAACTGAGCGCCACGCGATCCTTGGTGACGGTCGCCGATTTGATCGGATACTGGCCCGCGCCTTCGGTGCCGTCATCGAGCGAGACCTGCCCGCCCGTGGCGGCGAACTCGATCACCATGCGCAGGCGCGAGCCGTCGGCCTTCATGCCGCATGCGGTGGCCCATTCGCCGGCCAGCAACGCGTCATCGGCCGGCGAGATGGTGGCAGCTTCCGCCACTATGGGCACAAACAAAAAAAGCGCCGCGAAAGCAGCGCTTCTGATGTGAGCAAGTTTCATGTTTCCCGCTCCGTAACCGAAAAGAAATTAGGTGTTCATCGACTCGAAGAAGTCCGCATTGTTCTTCGACGTGCGCAGCTTGTCCTGCAGGAATTCGATCGCGTCGACCGTGCCCATCGGTGCCAGGATGCGGCGCAGGACATAGGTTTTCGCAAGAGTACCCTTCGGGACGAGCAGCTCGTCCTTGCGGGTGCCCGAACGCAGGATGTCGATTGCCGGGAAGACGCGCTTGTCGGCCACCTTGCGGTCGAGAATGATTTCCGAGTTACCGGTGCCCTTGAATTCTTCGAAGATGACTTCGTCCATGCGGCTGCCGGTATCGATCAGCGCGGTTGCGATGATCGTCAGCGATCCGCCTTCCTCGATATTGCGCGCCGCGCCGAAGAAGCGCTTCGGACGCTGCAGCGCATTCGCATCGACGCCACCGGTCAGCACCTTGCCCGATGAAGGAACAACGGTGTTGTAGGCGCGGCCGAGACGCGTGATCGAGTCGAGAAGGATGATGACGTCGCGCTTGTGCTCGACAAGGCGCTTGGCCTTTTCGATCACCATTTCGGCGACCTGGACGTGACGCGTCGCGGGTTCGTCGAAGGTCGAGGAAATCACCTCGCCCTTCACCGTACGCTGCATGTCGGTCACTTCTTCCGGACGTTCGTCGATCAGAAGGACGATCAGGTAGCAGTCGGGATGGTTGGCGGCCATCGCCTTGGCGATGTTCTGGAGGATAACCGTTTTACCGGTGCGCGGCGGCGCGGTGATCAGCGCGCGCTGTCCCATGCCCTGGGGGGCGACGATGTCGATGACCCGGCCGGTCTTGTCCTTGATGGTCGGATCGTCCAGTTCCATCTTCAGCCAGCGCGTCGGGTAGAGCGGCGTCAGATTGTCGAAATGGACCTTGTGCTTGATCTTCTCGGGGTCCTCGAAATTGATGGTCGAGACCTTGAGAAGCGCGAAATAGCGCTCGCCCTCTTTCGGGCTGCGGATCGGCCCTTCGACCGTGTCGCCGGTCCGAAGGCCGAAGCGGCGGATCTGCGACGGGCTGACATAGATGTCGTCGGGACCCGGCAGGTAATTGGATTCCGGCGAACGCAGGAAGCCGAACCCGTCCTGCAGCGTCTCGAGGACGCCCTGGCCGGTGATCTCGACATTTCGGTCCGCAAGTTCCTTGAGGATGGCAAACAGCATGTCCTGCTTGCGCATCGAGGAGGCGTTCTCGATTTCGAGTTCTTCCGCGAATTCGAGAAGGTCGGTGGGGGTCTTGGACTTTAATTCCTGCAGCTTCATCGCCTGCAGGCCATCTTGAACTGTCATGGAAAACTACACCTGAAACAAATTGGGAAGTTCCGTCCGCCCGAAAGAACAAAAGCCCTTACGGGGATGTCAGGAGATTCTGAACTTTGGCCCACGCCCGTCTGGTGCCGGGTGCGACGTTGCACAATGGTGCGCGCCGCCAGTGATGCCGAGGGGATAACGTCTTATAGACCTATTCGGTGGCGTTGCAAAGAGCGGAATGCTCTTTTGATGGCCTACCGCGTCAGTACGCTGTCGCTACTGACTACTTGAGGCCAGTTAGAAGGGTTTTACCACGACGAGTATGACGATCGCGATCATGATCAGCGCCGGCACTTCGTTAAAGATGCGCCAGAACCGCTGACCGTAGCGCCGTTCATCGCGCGCGAGGCGCTTCACGGTCATCGCATAGAAGCCGTGGATGGCGGAAAGCCCGATCACCAGGCCGAATTTCATCTGAAGCCAGCCGGCATCCCATGCCCCGGTCACGAAAGCCAGGGTGAGGCCCAGAAGCCACACGGCGATCAGTGAAGGATTGATGATGGCGCGTAACAGCTTGCGCTCCATCACCTTGAAGCGCTCGGACTCGGGCGAGCCGGCCTCTGTCTCCAAGTGATACACAAAGAGTCGCGGCAGATAGAGCATGCCCGCCTTTCCAGCACAGTGGGATCCGAAGCTTGGAATTCACGTGACTTGAAGTCGCGGC
>JADMIO011281665.1_pt1 | contig 31257 bp, 29 predicted proteins | sample 8958161 | NCBI WGS metagenome assembly JADMIO01 (sample SAMN16585339, study PRJNA669376) | soil metagenome | isolation source: Crop rotation soil | place: USA: Cullars Rotation, Alabama | collected 2011 | reverse complement strand
GCCGTGGCGGTGACCCGCCACGGCCTTCTCGCTTTCTGGGGGCAAGGCCCCCCAACAGACGGACCTAACAGGCAGCTTCAAGCTGGCGCCGACTGCCTGTAGGGTCGCCCCGTTTTGCGAGGGTGCATGAAGGCATTTGCAGATCTCTGGCGGCGCAGCCCGGCAATGGCCGTCGCCATCGCGATTGCGATCCTGGTCGCCTTCCGCCTGGTGGTCGTCATCGCCTCCCCGCTGGAGATCGGTCCGGACGAGGCGCAGTACTGGCGCTGGTCGCGCACGCTGGACTTTGGCTATTACTCCAAACCGCCCTTGATCGCCTGGGTCATCTGGCTGTCCACCTCCGTCTTCGGCGACAGCGAATGGGCGATCCGTTTCTTCGCGCCGGTCCTGCACGGCGTCACCAGCTTCTTCATCTTCCTGCTCGGCCGGCGCATGTACGACGCCCGCATCGGCGCCTGGGCGGCCGCGATCTACCTGCTGATGCCGGGCGTATGGTTGTCCTCCGCCGTCATCTCGACCGACGCCGTGCTGCTTGTCGCTTGGGCGCCCGCGCTCTACTTCCTGTGGCGCCTGCGCGAAAAGCCCAGCTTCGCGAACGGCGCGCTCGCCGGCTTCGCCATCGGCCTCGGCATGCTGGCGAAATACGCTGCGCTCTACCTGTTTGCGGGCGCAGCCGTCGCCGCCGTGTTCGACCGGGACATGCGCAAGGCCCTGCTCTCGCCGAGCGGGGCTGTCGCCCTCCTCGTCGCGCTCGCCACCCTCGCGCCCAACCTCATCTGGAACGCGATGAACAACTTCGCCACGGTGAGCCACACCGCGGACAACGCCGACCTCTCCCAAGCCGGATTCAACCCCTTCAACGTCATCGACTTCATCGGCGACCAGATGGCCGTGTTTGGCCCGCTGAGCTTCCTGCTGCTGCTCGCCGGTTTTGCTTTCATCTTCGGCCGCAAGGACCCGCCGTCGACAACACGTGAACTCTGGCTGCTTTCCTTCATGGCCCCCGTGCTGCTCGTCATTCTCGGCGAGGAAATCCTTTCCCGCGCGCACGCCAACTGGGCCGCCGCAGCCTATCCTGCCGGCAGCGTGCTGCTTGCGTCCTGGGTCGACCGTGCGTTCGGCAAAAGCCTCGGCAATTTCCCCATGGGGCCGCTGGTGTGGGCCGGCGCCGGCCTCAACGCTTTCATCGGCCTTGTCTTCGCCATTGTGTGGATCGCCCCGTCGATCGGTGACCAGCTCGGTGCGGCCAATTCCTTCAAGCGGGTACGCGGCTGGGAACAGACAGCTACGGAGCTTTCAGACCGCGCCCGGCAACTCAACGCGTCCGCCCTGATGTTCGACGAGCGCGAGAACTGGCACGGCGTCGACTACTACGGCCGAAACATTCCCGGCCAGCCTCCGGTGCGTGCCTGGATCGTGGGCGACCACCCGCGCAGCCATGCGGAGGAAGCCGGCGCCATGCGTCCGGGCGAGGATCGCGCCGTACTTGTAGCCAGCCAGCACGCTGAAGACCGGCCACGCATTCGCGCCGATTTCGAGAAGATCCAGGACCTGGGACCGCTCACTATTTCCCTCGGTCCGAAGAAGACGCGCGTGCTCAAGCTTTATCTGGCTTCAGGCTACCATCCGCTGCCGCGCACCGCCGAATACGAGGAGCGGTTTGGCCCCCTGCGCGAGGATTGACCGCAAGGACAGCGGACTCACTCCCACAGATCGTCGCCCGCCAGTGGCTCGACCGGCTCGTTGATAAGGCAGGTGCGGCCGCCCGTTTTCAGGTGGGTCGCGCGAGCGCGCCACAGTGCGGCGAGCCTCAGATAGTCGGCGAGTCCTACGTTCGAGGGATCAAGCCGAGCCGCGCAGACATAGTTTTCGGACTTCAACTGGCATTCCAGACGCGACAACACAGCGGCCTCCAAACCGTATGCCGATAACAACAGTTGGGAGGCGCGACTGTTCCCCTCGGATGCAAAATTCTTAGGCCTAAACAGGAGGTTACGGTTAACTGCTGCTTAACCGAGCAGCTTACCGGCCACCGCCCGCCGGCCGCGGCGGGACGGACGCAGGCGGAGGCACATCGTCGACGACGCGCGGCGTCACACGCAGGCCAGGCCTCACATTCTCCTGCCCCTCCGCGACGATCAGTGCGTCGTGCGGCAGCCCCGCGATCCAGGTGCCTTCCCCGGTCTCATCAACAATGTCGGCTGGTGAAAAGCTTACAACGCCACCCACATCGAGATAGCGCACACCGATGCGGTTCTGATCATCCAGCGTCAGCAATGCCGGGTTCACCTTGTGGGCGTCGCCCTGCCCGGTCTGAATGCGCACATCGGCCACGCGGCCTACAGGGATGGCGCTGTTGGGGTTCGCCACCTCGACCTCGACCCGGAACATGCGTGTCTGCGGGTCTGCGGTCTTGGCGACGTAACGCACCTTGCCCAGCGCCTCCGTGCCGTCCGCCAGTTTCAGCTTGGCCGGAGCATCGACCTTGATCTGCCCAGCCATGCGCTCGGCAGCGTCGGCCACCACACGGATGGGGTCGAGCTCCACCACCACCCCGCAGCTTCCACCCGGTCCCAGAAAGTCGCCGACATCCGCCATTCGTTTTTCGAACACGCCGCGGAAGGGCGCGCGGATCTGCGTCTTGGCCAACTCGCTGCGAGCAACGTCGACGCCAGCCTGCGCCGCATCAAGCGCTGCCTTGGCAGTCTGCAGTCGGGCCTCCGACGCCCATCCCTTAGCGGTGAGTTCCGCCGCTGCGTCATAGGCTTTCTGCTTCTGCTGCAGCTCCGCCTCCGCCACGCGCACCTTGGCGCCTCGGCCGGAGATATCGAGGCCGCACAGCACCGCGCCCTCCTTGACCACTGTCCCTTCAGTCGCAGGCGCAGACGTGATGGTGCCGGACGTCTCGGCCTTCATGGTCGCGGTGCGCGCCGCCTCGACCCGGCCCGAGAGCGACAGGTAAAGCGGGCGCACTTCGGCGACGGAACGCCGCACCAGCACCAGCATGCCTTCGCGGGGCGGGCCTGTACCTGGCAGGGTCTTGTCCAGGGTGGGAACGGTCTCGGCCTTAACCGTGGTGATCGCGTCCCCGCCCGTCATGAGGGCGCGGATGCCCACGACGGCGATAACCAGGGCGATGGCCCCAAGGATGAGGGTCACAATGCGGGGCAAGCCTGCGAATCCTCCGATCTGGCCGGGCTTTTCTCGATAGTACGGGCGTTCGCCCTTGGGCGGTATCAAAATGGCGTGGCGGGCGAGATTATGGCGCCCCGAATCCCTCGCGGCCGCCTGATCTGCATTGGGCAAGGCGTAAACAAGCAAATCGCCGCCTAAACATTGCTTTTAGTTGCATTTGCGAGGGTGGGCCCTTAGGTGCAGCCCGACCTCCTCTGGACCGGTTGATGATGGAAGCCGCCGACAAGCCAGCTGACAAACCGGTCCGGTCGCCTAACGCGCCGACGGAGGAGACCGTCCTTTCGGTCAAGCACTACACCGACCGCATGTTCGCCTTCCGGATCACGCGGCCGCCCGCGTTCCGATTCCGCTCGGGCGAGTTCGTGATGATCGGCCTCGAAGGCGCCAATGGTAAGCCGCTGCTCCGCGCCTATTCCGTTGCGAGCCCGTCCTGGGACGAGGAGCTGGAGTTCTTCTCGATCAAGGTGCCCGACGGTCCGCTCACCTCGAAGCTGCAGCTCATCAAGCCGGGCGACAAGGTGCTGCTTGGCCGCAAGCCGACCGGCACTCTCGTTCACGACGCCCTGACCGGCGGCAAACGGCTCTATCTCTTCTCCACCGGCACTGGCATCGCGCCCTTCGCTTCGATCATCCGGGATCCGGAAACCTACCAGCGCTTCGAACAGGTCATACTCACCCACACCTGCCGCGAAGTCGGCGAGCTCAGATACGGGCTGGAGCTGGTCGAGTCCCTGAAGGACGATCCGCTGGTTGGCGAGCACTTCGGCCGGCTGATCCACTACACCACCGTCACGCGCGAGCCCTGGCCCAACCAGAACCGCATCACGACCTGCATTGAAAGCGGCCTGCTTTTCGCCGACCTAGAAGTTCCTCCGCTCGATCCGGCCGTCGACCGGGTGATGATCTGCGGCTCGATCGACATGATCACCGACACCAAGGCGCTGGTTGAAAAGGCTGGCCTCAAGGAGGGCTCGAACGCTACGCCTGCGGAGTTCGTGGTCGAGAAAGCGTTCGTCGGTTAGGCTGGCGCCCGTCATGAGTGCGCCGCCAAAAACCGTACTCACCGCGACACCCGAGGAAGAAGCGGCCATCCGGGCGCGCGTCCGCAATGTGGACCCTGCCACGCTCGGCCCCGGCTTTATTCTCGCGACAGCACAGCACGTCCCGGCGCTGGTCGAGTTCCTCTCCGATCCTGCCGTCTCTGGCCCGATCTACGACCTGCCCCGCCCGATCAACATCGATACCGTCTCGCACTGGGTCGCCGATGCAGAACGAAGACGCGAGGCCGGCGAGGCTATTCTTTTCATCCGCATGGATGATGCTGGCCGCATCGCTTCCTATTCGCTCTTCACCGTCTGGCCGGACCGAACCTCGGCGGAACTGGTCGGCGCCCAGCGCGCCGACCTTCAGAACTCGGGAGTTGGCCGACAGGGCGCCGCTCGCAGTTTCGGCTGGATGTTCGATGTGCTCGGCGTCCGCCTTGTCGGCCTCACCGCTGCGCTGGACAACATCCGCTCCCAGCGCGTGATCGAAGCCGCCGGCTTCATCGACATGGGCGAATGCGACAGCATCCGTCCCGACGGCACGGTCCGCCGCTCCCGCTACTGGGAGATGACACGTGAGGCCTGGCGCTCGCGCCACGAACAGATCTAGCCGCCCCCCAGCGGTACGCTGTAAATCGCCATGCCGCAGCCCTCCCCGCTGTACCCGCGGGCACCCTACGCCCGGATAAACAATCGTTGCGTTTGACCGGACCTCTTGGCGCTTCAACTTCCGCGCAAAAGGCGCCACAAGCGGCCCCTAGAAGCCGTCATAAGGGAGCGCCGCATGTCCGAAGACCGGGTCTACCCACCGCCGCCGGAATTCGCTGCCAGGGCGCACGTCGACGCGAAGAAATACGAGGCAATGTACGCCTCCTCGGTCGCCGATCCCGAGGCGTTCTGGCGTGAGCATGGCAAGCGCCTCCGCTGGATGCGGCCTTACAAGAAGGTCAAGAACGTCAACTGGGACATTTCGAAAACTAACGATCCCAACGACCTGTTCGTGAAATGGTTCGAGGACGGCACGCTCAACGTCTCGGCCAACTGCATCGACCGCCACCTGCCGCAAAAGGCGGACGTCACAGCCATCCTGTTCGAGGGCGATGATCCTTCCGTCTCGCGTCGCATCTCCTACGCCGAGCTCTATTCCGAGGTCTGCCGCTTCGCCAACGTGCTGAAGGCGCAGGGCGTAAAGAAGGGCGACCGCGTCACCATTTACATGCCAATGATCCCCGAAGTCGCATACGCGATGCTGGCCTGCGCGCGGATCGGCGCCATCCATTCCGTGGTGTTCGGCGGCTTCTCTCCCGACTCGCTCGCCGGCCGCATATCCGATTGCGGCTCGACCTGCGTAGTCACGGCGGACGAAGGCGTCCGCGGCGGCAAGCCCATCCCGCTCAAGGCCAACGTCGATGAAGCGCTCGACAAGCTGGGGTCAGCCTCGACGGTCAAAACCTGCATCGTGGTGAAGCGCACCGGCGGCAAGATCAACATGAACTCTGGCCGCGACCACTGGTACGCCGAGCTTGCTAAGGGCGCCTCCGACGAATGCGAGCCGGAGGAGATGAGTGCGGAGGATCCGCTGTTCATCCTCTACACGTCGGGTTCGACCGGAAAACCAAAAGGCGTGCTGCACACCACTGGCGGCTATCTCGTCTGGGCCTCGATGACCCACGAAATCGTCTTCGACTACCGCGCCGGCGAGGTGTTCTGGTGCACGGCAGATGTCGGCTGGGTCACCGGCCACTCCTACATCGTCTACGGCCCGCTTGCGAACGGCGCGACCACGCTGATGTTCGAAGGCATCCCGACCTGGCCCGATGCCTCGCGGTTCTGGAAGACGATCGACAAGCACAAGGTTTCGATCTTCTACACCGCCCCAACGGCTCTTCGCGCGCTGATGGGCGCCGGCGACAAGTTCGTCACCGGCACGTCGCGCAAGTCGCTGCGCCTGCTTGGCACGGTCGGCGAACCCATCAATCCGGAAGCATGGGAATGGTACTACCGCACCGTCGGTGAACAGCGCTGTCCCATCGTGGATACCTGGTGGCAGACCGAAACCGGCGCGACGCTGATGACGCCCTTGCCCGGCGCCCATGCGCTGAAGCCCGGCTCAGCCGCCAAGCCCTTCTTTTCCATCCGCCCGCAACTCGTCGATGACAAAGGCGCGGTGCTCGAAGGCCCCGCTGCCGGCAACCTCTGCATCCTCGACTCGTGGCCCGGTCAGATGCGCACCGTCTACGGCGACCATGCTCGTTTCGTGGACACCTATTTCCGCACCTACCCCGGCAAGTATTTCACCGGCGACGGCTGCCGGCGCGATGCTGATGGCTATTACTGGATCACCGGCCGGGTCGATGATGTGATCAACGTCTCCGGCCACCGCCTCGGCACAGCCGAGGTCGAAAGCGCGCTGGTTGCACATCCGAAGGTGGCCGAGTCCGCTGTTGTCGGCTACCCGCACCCGATCAAGGGCCAGGGCATTTACGCCTACGTCTCGCTGATGGCGGGCGAGCAGCCCTCCGACGCGTTGAAAACCGAACTGGTCCAGTGGGTTCGCAAGGAGATCGGCCCGATTGCTTCGCCCGACGTCATCCAGTTCGCACCCGGCCTGCCCAAGACGCGATCCGGCAAGATCATGCGGCGCATCCTGCGCAAGATCGCAGAAAACGACTTTGCCAATCTGGGCGACACATCAACTCTCGCGGATCCGGCCGTGGTGCAGGACCTCGTCAACAATCGGGCAAACAAATAGAGCTATCGGGGGGTTGTGACGCGCGAACAGGGCCAACTCGTCGACTGGCTAGATAACCGCGGCTTCGGGTTCATCCAGCGGCCCGGCGGCGGCGGTAAAATTTACGTCCATATGAAATCGATCGGTAAAAGCACCGATCGTCCGAAGCCCGGCGACCTGCTGGAGTACTCCATCGGCGCCGGCAAGGACGGGCGCCCTGTAGCCATAGACGTAAGGAATCTCGGCGCCGCGCCAAAACCAAAGCCGCCGCCGGCGCTGGAGCCCGTCTCGCATGCGCCCTACACCGTCCTGGGCATCGCAACACGCGTTTTTGGCGCCGCGGTAATCCTCGCCCTCCTCAGCGCCAACATCCTCATGGGCCGCCTGCCATTCTGGGTGGCGATGCTCTACCTGATCGCCAGCATCGGTTCCTTCCTGCTGTACTGGAGCGATAAGCGCGCTTCCGTCGAAGGCGGCTGGCGCAAGCCGGAACTCCGCCTGCACCTGTTCGACCTTACATTCGGCATCGTCGGCGGACTGTTCGCCCAGCACGTTTTTCGTCACAAGACCTACAAGCCCAGCTTTGTCACGGAGACGGCGCTGATCACCGTGCTGCACGTGCTGGTTCTCGGCTTCATCCTGTTTGGCGTCTACGCCCCGGGTTCGGTGGGCGAATTCGTCCGCCAGTTCCGCATTCCGGGGTGAGAAGCGGGCCGCGCAGCGTCACACCGCGATGTCGAGATCGTCGAGGTTGAAGTCGTCCTCGTCGGCCTCCTCCGCCCTGGAGGCCCCGCCGCCGCGGGCATAGCGGGCGATCGCCTCAAACAGCGTCTCGCGCACGATCGGCTTGGCGACGTGATCGTCGGCGCCCGCCTCTTTGGCTTCGAGCACGTGTTCGTCGGTTGCGTTGGCCGAGACGGCGATGATCGGCGTGGGCGCACGGCCGTTGGTCTTCTCCCACTCGCGGATGGCGCGCGTGGCTGCAAGGCCGCCCATGATGGGCATCTGCAGGTCCATCAGCACCAGGTCGAACCGCGCGTTTGAGAATTTCTCGACGGCTTCCTTGCCATTCTCAGCGAAGGTGATGGTGAGGCCGCTCTGAGCCAGCAGCAGCTCCACCACGCGGCGATTCATCGGATTGTCCTCGGCCACCAGCAGGCGGAGGTTCTCGATCGAGGTCTCGGTGTCGAAATCCTCGACCTCGACGGCAGTCAACGCACCCAGCGCGGCAATGCGGTCGCGCGAGAGCGGCACGATCACTTCGAACGTCGAGCCCTCGCCTTCCTTCGACTTGGCCGAGACATGGCCCTGCATCAGCTCAACAAGCCGTTTCACGATCGAAAGGCCGAGGCCCAGGCCGCCGAACTTGCGCGAGGTCGACGAGATATCGGCCTGCTCGAAGCGCTCGAAAATGCGTTGGGCCACTTCCGGCGCAAAACCCACGCCCGTATCGCTGACGGTGAGGTGCAGCAGCGTCTTGTGGTCCAGTGTCTCCTCGACCATGGCCGAGACGTTGATCTGGCCTCTCTCGGTGAACTTGACCGCGTTGTTGAGCAGGTTGCCCAACACCTGGCCGATGCGCACCGGATCGCCGCGATAGACCCCATCGCAGCTCGCCGAGACGAAGCTTTCGAAACGCAGGCCCTTGGCCTCCGCCCGCGTGCGCGCCGCCTCGCAGGTGGCGCGGATCGCTTCTTCCAGTTCGAACGGCCGCACGTCGAACTCGATCTGGTCGCCTTCGAGGCGCGAGAATTCGACAAGGTCGTCCATGACTCGCAGCAGCGTGCGGCCGGACGTGCCGATGAGGCGCACCATCTCCCCCTGCCGTTCGTCGAGCTGCGTGCGCGCCAGCACTTCGGAGACCGCCAGCACGCCATTGAGCGGCGTGCGGATCTCGTGGCTCATGTTTGAGAGGAAGTCGGACTTGGCCGCCGCCGCAACCAGAGCGCGCTGCTCAGCATCCATGGCCTTGAGTTCGATTTGCTTGCGCGTCGTTACGTCCTGGATCACGGCGAAAGCGCGCGCAGGCGAGCCCTTCACCGTCTTGAGAATCCGGATCGACGCCGCGTGCCAGATCTCGCGTCCATCGCCCAGCGTCACGCGATACTCGGCCGTATAGGGCGGGCCGCCGGCCAGGTGCGTGCGCCATTTGTTGGCCAGCATTTCGCGATCGGCCGGATGGATCCAGCTGTCCGAGCCGGTGATGGAGTCGAACGTCGGCTTCTGCGGGAAGAAATGCTTCCAGTCGCCTTCGAGATAGATCTGGCGCAGTTCGAAATCGAGCTCCCAGATCATCATCTGGGTGATCGCCATGCCGAACGACATGCGCTCCTTGGACGACTCGACCTCGTGCTGCGCCTCGACGATGGCGCTGACGTCCTCGTGCATGATCACGACGCCGCCGATATTGCCCTCGGCGTCGCGCCACGGCGCGCACGACCATTTCAGCCAACCGAACCGGCCATCCGGCCGCTCGAACTGGTCGCGGTCGTGCCGCATGGTTTCGCCGCGAAGCACTTGACGGTGAACCGCGCGCCATTTCTCGGGCAGCCAGGGCATGATGTCGTACATCGGCCGGCCGAGCAGTTCCTCGGCGGGAAGGCCCCGCTCCTCGATCCAGCCCTCGCTGGCCATCAGGAGGCGCATTTCCTTGTCGTACATCGCCATCGCGCCAGGCGCCGCCTGGATGAAGCGGCGGACGGTCGAATCCGAATTCATTGCCGCCTGCAGGGCCGCGTGACCGTCGGTCTTGTCGATGACGACGCCGTGCAGCGCCTCTATCTGCCCACGCGCATCGATCGAGGGCGAACCGGCAACGCGGATCAGGCGCGTCGTGCCGTCCGGGCGGCGCAGGCGGAACGTATGCTTGATCGGCTTGCGTTTTTCGAAGGCCTCTCGCGCAGCAGCAACCGCGTTGTTGCGGTCGTCCGGCAAAATCATCTCGACGAAATCGGTCAACACCAGCGCGGGCGCCGCCGGATCGAGCCCGAGGATGCGCGAAGCGCCGGGGGAGCATTGCAGCTTGAAATCGCGCCCGGCGCGCCAGTGGCCGATGTCGCCTACCTGCTCCACCGCATCGCGTGCTGTCGCCGTCTCCTGGCGCTCTCGTTCCAGCGTATCCTGCCGCGTCACATCGCGTCCGACGAAAGAGACCAGCCCGTGCGGACCCAGCCAGGACAGTTCCGCATCGATCAGTTTCAGCTCGTTGCCGATCCGGAAGCGCAATTGCAGGGAACGGATCGGCGTCTTTTCCTCGAGCGTCCGCAAGGCCTCGCGGCAAGCTTCGCGGCGTTCGTTGTCGAGGAAGGAGAGGATGGATGCGTCGTGCGCCCCGCCGGCTGGCCCGGTCAGGCGGCGATAGGCGATGTTGGCGCGGACCACCCGTCCATCGAGATCGATCAGCGCGAACGGCTCGCTGACGGAGTTGAGGAAGTGCTCCACTGCGCTGGTAAACGTGTTCTCGATCACCTCGGGAGGCGATGCAGAGCCCAACGGGAGAGGAGCGGACGTCATGTGCTGGCGCCGAGTACGGAAAAACCCTCTCCATCTCGCGTGGGAACGGTTAACAAACCCCCTAGGTTTCGAGGGTCTGGGAGCGAGAATAGGTCGCAGAATCCCTTGGGATTCAGGGCGATCCGGGGCTTAACCTAGTGGAGGTCGAGGGCCTGCCGCGCCGTGTCGATGCGATCCATATGGGCGTAAAACGGCCCCCAATCGTCCGCCTCGGCAATACTTTGCCAAAGCGACTCCACTTCATCGATCAACATGCTCGCGGGCCGTTCGCCCCGAAAATAGGCATGCCCGAGTCGTTGTGGGCGCTCCGGCTGGCGCCCCACTAGCGCCTTCCGAACCGATTCGAAGCCCGGCTCGCGGTAGAGCGAGGCGATCGGACTCGCCGTCGCCCGTCCCTCGCTCGCCGGCCCGCAGAACCAGTCGAAGAATACCTGCGGCCAGGACGCCTTCGTCTCTCCCATCCAGCCAAACAGCGCCTTCAGCAGCGCCAGGTCTTCCTGCTCGCCCGCTGCCTGTAAGCCCAGGATGCGCAAAATCTTCGCCGGGAAGGCCGCGCGATAGGTTGGCTCGAACGCCTCCAGCGCCTTCTCAAGCGGATCGACATCGGAGACCAGCGTCAGGCAGGTCGCGAACTGGCCGAGATTCCACAGCCCCGTCGCCGGCTGCCGCCCGAAGGCATAGAGACCCGTCTCATCGAAGTAAGCTGCCGTGAAGCTCGGATCGGAATACGGCAGGAAACGCCACGGCCCGTAGTCGAAGCTCTCGCCCGTCACCACCATGTTGTCGCTGTTGAGCACGCCATGAACGAACCCCGCGGCCATCCACGACGCGGTGAGATCCGCAGTTGCGCTCACGACTTCACGCAGCAAGCCAACAGCCGACGCCGCCACGTCCGCGGCTGCTGCCCGCGGGTAGTAGTGGCGCACGCAATACTCGACCAGCTTGCCGACCGCATCGGCGTCGCCCGCATGGGCCTGCCGCTGGAACGTGCCGAAGCGCATATGGCTGTGCGACAGGCGAACCAGAACAGATGAGCGCGTCGGTGAGGGTTCGTCATGCCGGTGAAGCTGTTCGCCGGTCTCGATCAGCGAGAACGCCTTGGAGGAATAGACGCCCAGCGCCTCGAGCATCGACGCCGCCATGATTTCGCGTACGCCGCCCTTCAGCGTCAGCCGGCCATCACCTGTGCGTGACCATGGCGTCTGACCTGAGCCCTTGGTGCCGAGATCGAGCAGCCGTCCCTGCCCGTCGCGAAGCTGCGCGAAAAGGAATCCGCGCCCGTCTCCGATCTGTGGGTTGTAAACCTGGAACTGGTGGCCGTGATACGCCTGCGCCAGCGGCTTTTCGAGCGAACCCGCAAGCGGAACGAACTTCCCGAAATGCTCAACCCACTCCGCATCGCTGAGGCCGCCCAGCCCCACCTGCTTGGCCCAGCGCTGATTTCGCCACCGGATCACATGCTGCGGAAACGACGCCGGCTCGACCGGCGTGTGAAACCGTCCGTCCAATTCGAGGATCGCTTTTTCCGGCCAGAAGGACGCAGGCGTCATGCGCCTGATCTAGTCCGCCTCAGCTCTTGGGCACAAGCACGAGCGGAATCTTCACCGCACGCGACGGGCCGGCCTCGTCGCTGTCGGGGCTTTTCGGCTCCGGCATGTCCTCGGAAAGGACCAACTCGGCGTTCGTTTCCTTCGCGATGATGAACTCCAGCTCCGCCTTGAACTTCACTTGGCCGCCTGCGGTCCAATCGGTCACTGCCTGCGCCGGTCCGCGCGCAATCACCTTGCCGTCGGCGACCAGCTCGACCGGAAACACCGCTTCGAAGAAGAAGCTGCTGTCTGCGCTTCCCTCGATCGTCACCGGGCTCGTCACCTTGGCGTTCGCCAGCGGAGAGGTCAGCTTCACCGAGCCTGCCGGCGCCGGTTTCGTCTCGGTGGGCTTGGTGTCCTCATCGACCGGGGCCTGAGGCGCAGGCGATGGCGCCGCCTGCTCGGCCGTCTGTGCTGGCGCCGCCGGCGTGTCTGGCGTTGCCTGAGGCTGGCACGCGGCCAACGCCGCAACTGCCGCACACGTCATCGCTGTTCGCAGGAACATCGCCGTCCTCCATCGCCTTCGCGCACGCTGGGCCTGGCGTGTCCTGCTGGCAAGCTGTGAAAGAGAGATGGACAATTTTCTCCCCACGTCAAAATCCCGCCCGAATCTTGCGTCAGACGGTCGCACGACGGGGGACATCTTCCCCGCATCGTTACGGAGCCACGCACGAATGAGGCAACTGAACTTGCTCAGTTTGCCCCTGTGTAACCCAGGGGCCGGTCGGCGCCCTGAGTATTGGCTCGGACGCGTCTGACCTCGCAAACCTGACCCAGGCGCCGCGCAGCACGAACCCGTGCGCGCGGTCGAGCCACGCTCAGAACCTGCCTTCCGGCGGGAACCAGAGCGTATGTCGAGAGGAGACGCGGCCATGGTCGCGCACATCTTTCAGCGCCCGCCCCCTCGGGCGCGCACGGCGAGCCCCCTTCTGGGGTTCATCGCCAGAGAGTTCGCCGACGCGGTCGCCCAGATCTGGCCCGCGCCCCACAGCGAATTCTTCGCCCTTCCCGCGGCCCGCCGTCACGCGGCGGCGATCGCTATCGCCGGCTATGCGCACCGCGAGCTCGGCCCCGGCGAGCTCCGCCGCCTCGTCGAATACTCCCGCGACGCCGTGGTCGCCGAAGCCCTTGTCGGCGAAATGGCGCCTGGCCTTATGCGCGCCCTCTCCAAAGCGGGCGAGCGCCTCTGGGTGCGCGAGGAGTACGACGACTTTCTCGATCTCTTCCGCGAGCCCATGGCCAACGAAGTTCTCCGTCATCTCGATGAAGTTGTCCCCGCCAGCTTCAACCGGATCGCCGAGCTTCCTCCGGCCCTTCGCCTCGCCGCCATCGTCCGCATCCTCCCCAACTGGGCGGCGGCGGCCGATCTCGCGCGCGCCTACCAGCTCGCCGTCCGCATGCGCCATGCCGGCGACGCCACCCGCATCGCCAATCGCTGGGGCGCGGGCGGCGACATCCGCGCCGTCTTCAACCGCGCACAACAGGATCTCACTCCGGACTCCTTCCGTGGTCCCGATCCCGCGCCTGCCTTCGGTCCCGCCTTCGTCCGCGTGACCAGCCGGAAACAGCTCGAATCCCTCGCGCTCGCCTTCCGTAACTGCCTTGCCGACCAGGCGAGCAAAATCGCCGAAGGCCGCATGGCGGTCTATCACTGGCGCGATGGCGTCGAAGCCGTGGTCGCTCTCATGTGGGACGCCGCCGGCTGGCGTCTCGCCGAAGCGAAAGCGCAGGACAACATCGACCTCGAAGAGGCTCATCTCCGCAAGCTGGTGAAAATCGTCGAGGCCGCCGGTGTTCGCACCGGTCCCTCCCTCCAGACGCTTCACAACCGTCTGGACGACCACGCCAACGGCACCAACTATTGCGCGCCTTTGGGAACCAATTTTGTCGCTGAACTTGCCCTCGGTGATCTTTGGACCTGATCTGCGTTAGGTAAACAGTTCCGTATCGGCCTTGCCGGTGCGGAACCTCCCTGCGGGGGGAACAAAACGCTCGCCCGTGCGGTTCTCCGGTACGGCATGGAGTGAAGACGTGGAAACAGGTTCCCCGTCCACAGAGAGACAACGCTGGAAGATGCCGCGCTTCCACTGGCCTGAGAAATGGCCAAAGCCTCCGAAGCTCTCGCGCCCTCTGAACACTATCCTCATCTGGGTAGCGTCAATTGTCGGGGCGCTCGTGGCGATCTGGATCGGTCTCAACCTGATGATGGCGAATCCCAGATTCGCTACGCCCCTGATCAACTGGAGCCTCTCCACCTTCGGCGGCAGCGGCGCCCACATCACCACGGGCAAGCTCACCCACCCCTTCTCCAACAAGCTTCAGATGCGAACGCTCGACTGGCCGGGCTCGATCGAAGCAGAGGAGATCGACCTCACTTACGATCTTCTCGGCTTCCTTCCCAACCGGCCATGGGCGCACAGGCTTCGCGTCCGTAATGGCGAGGTGATGCTCGAGAACAAGGAGAGCGACCGCAAGACGCTCAACCCTCAAGCGCTGGTTGACGTCGTCGAGATCGAGAATGTCGACATCAAATTCACCCGCCGCAACAAGCTGCGCACGGTCAAGATCGTGCAAGCCACCGGCGCCTTCTCGACCGGCACGGTGTCGGGCGAGGCGGTCTCCGAACGCAACCACATCACCTTCCTCAACCTCCAGCGCGACTGGGATGGCGGCCTGCACGGCTCCGTCATAGCAAAGGGCGAGAACCTGAAGGACCTCGCCGAAATCGTGGGCGCGTCAGCTCCGGACACGCCGCCCTTCGACGTCACCGGCACATTGCGTATGTGGGAACGGATCTGGTCCGTCTCCGATCTCAAGGGCCGCGTCGGAGATAGCGATATCGGCGGCGCCGTCTCTGTCGACATCAAGCCGAAGAAGCCCTTCCTCAAGGTTGATCTCAAATCCAACCGGCTCGACTTCGACGACATGGGTGTTGTGTTCGGCATCCCGATCGGCGCTGGACGCGGCGAAACTACCAACGCCGAACAGCGGGAGGCCAAGGCCAAGTTCGATGCGTCCAGCCGCTTGATTCCGGACACCCACCTTGACTTCTCGCGCCTTGCCGCGGTCAACGGCGACATCAGCTTCGTCGCTGACAAGGTGGTCGACGCGCCCATGGGCATCAGCGCCATGAGTCTCAAGAGTACGCTGCGCGACCAGGTGCTCGACTTCTCCCGCGCCCGCATCGACACGCCGACCGGCAATCTCGACGCCAAGGTGCGCATCGATGCACGGAAAGACCCGGCTCACACCCGCGCCAGCGGCTCGTTGCGAAATCTTCCCATCTCGCGCGTGTGGAACACGCCCTTCTTGCGCGGCTCGCTCAATGGCGTTTTCGTCGTCAACATGACCGGCTCCGGCTTCCGCGAAGCCTTCGGCTCCGCCACCGGCGAGACCGGCATCTGGTCTAACAACAGCGAGGTCGCCCACATCGCCACGGAAGCCGCCGGCCTGGACCTCGGCGAAGTCCTGCTCGATCTCACTAAGGACAAGAAGGACCGCGAATACCTCAAATCCCGCTGCATGGTCGCCAACATCGACGTCAAGAACGGCCAGGCAACGCTCAACCCGGCCCTGGTCGACAATAAGGACAGCCTGATTCTAGTCACGGGCGGCACGAACCTGAAGACCGAGGCGCTTGATCTCAAAGTAAAAGCCGAACCACACGACGTCTCGTTCGGTAAGTTGTTCGGCGACATCAAGGTCACCGGCACACTGCGTCATCCGCAGGTAAAGGCGCTGAACGAGAAGACCGTACTTCAGGCTGGCCTGTCGGCGCTGCTGTCCTCGATCACTGGCGGCCTCGCCGCCCTGCCCTTCATCGAGTTCGGCGGCGAACCCGCCGCCAACTGCAAGGAGCTGCTCGCCGAGTCGAAGAGCACCGCTCCGCCGAAGGGTCCGGCGAAGGCGCAAGCGCCCGCCAAGAAGGGCTAGAGCCGTATCCCGCCCGAGGTTAGCTTGGTGAACATCGGCACATCGATCGGCATGTAGTCCTGCTTTTCGGCGTCCAGCACGAACAAGGGATCGTCCGTCTTCCGCGGATTGAAGCCCTCCGCCACCAGGTCGACCTTCCGGTATTTCAACGTCCCGGTCGTTTCGACCTCGGCCTGCATGCGTAAGAACACCGGCCGCGCATAGGCCGGCAGCGTCGCAGACAGGTGCGCATAGAGCCCCTTGAGGTCGACCCCGTCGCGCGGCGTGATCGCCGCCATCCCGGCGCGCCCATCCTGCCCCGGAACCTCAACGCCATAGACCACGGCATGCTTCACGCCGGGCATGGACGAGATCGCGATCTCCACCTCGCTGGTGGAGACGTTCTCGCCCTTCCACCGGAACGTGTCGCCCACGCGGTCGACGAAATAGATGTAGCCGTCGGCGTCCATCTTCATCAGGTCGCCAGTGCGGAACCACAAATCGCCCTTTTCGAAGACATCGCGCAGCAGCTTCTTCTTTGACTGCGACTCGTCATTGTATCCGTCGAAGCGCTGCCTCGGCTCCGACGTGATCGGCCCAACCGCCTCGCCCGGCTCGTCCGCATCTGCCTCGATGCACAATCCATCTGGCCCTCGCACCGGCTCGCCGCTCTCGACGTCGAACCTGACGATCCGGGCCTTCAGCTTGTTGCGCAGCAGCCGCGGGATGCGTCCTACCGCGCCGATCTTACCGTCGAGATTGAAGAAGTTCACATTGCCTTCGGTCGAGCCGTAGAACTCAACAAGGTGCTTGATGCCAGTGCGCTCGACGAACTGCTCCCAAACATCGGCGCGCAAGCCGTTGCCGAACCCCTTCTTGACCTGGTGCTGACGTTCCAGCGGCGACGCCGGCTGGTTCATCAGGTAGCGCCCGAGCTCGCCTATGTAGACCAGCATGGTCGCCTTGTTCTCGATCGCCTCCTGCCAGAAGTGCGAGGCCGAGAATTTCCGGCGCAGGATGAGACACGCTCCGGCATTCATCGCCGTGCCGACGCCGCACATGCCGCCGGTCGCGTGATAGAGCGGCAGCGTAAGCAGGATGCGGTCGTTGCGGTGCGCATCCGTTGCATCGACGAACACGCGCATCAGGCCGCGAGCGCGCACATTGGTGATCTTCGCCGCCTTGGGCAGCCCCGTCGTCCCGGACGTGTAGATGTAGAGTGCGACCTCCGAACCCTTCACGCCTGCGCGCAGCTCCTTCTCGGGTCGCGCCTTCGACAGCCGGTCCACCGCCGGATCCATCCAGGCGATACCCGGCGCCTGCCCACCCAGCACGAACGCGCCTAGGTCGAGCGACGTCTGCCCGCGCGCCGACTCGAAGTTGGGCGCCAGCGCCGGGTTCATCACGATCGCCCGCGCATTCGCCACCTTGATGCAGTGCGCGAGTCCCTGGCCGGTGAGGTTGTAGTTGATCAGCGCTGTCTTGACCGCGATCTTCGCCATGCCGGCCCAGAAGGCGATGTAATCCGGCCGATTCTCCATGAAGAGTGCAACGCAGTCGCCCTTCTTCAGTCCCGCCGACAGGCCCCAGTGCGCGAACTGGTTCGCCCGCGCCTCGAACTGCGCGTAGGTGATCTCTTCGCCCTCGAAACAGATGAATACCCGATCGTCATGGTCGTCGACGGCGTCCTCGACCGCGTCGGCCAGCGTGTATTCAGCGTCCGGATCGAACTTTCCGATCGCGCCGATGATGCGGCGGAAGCCGTTGATGTAGATCCAGTCGCTCTTGACCTGGTCGAGAAGGTTCATTGACGGCTCGGGAGGCGAAGTCGGACAGACGGAACTAAGCCTACACGCGCGCGATTAAGCCCCCGTTGACGTTGGAGCGGCGCGTCTCCGGCAGATGGTGTCGCTTCTCCTGCGTGCAAGCATGCTGCGCCTGCGTCGCCCTTGCCTTTGTTTCGCCACGCGATGGTATGGGGCAAACCCGCGGGAGCTCTTAAGATGCGTTCACTTCTTGCCGCCGCTGTCCTTGCGCTCGCTGCCTGCGCTACGGCGCCCCCAACGCAAACCCCGGGGCCAACCTCAGCGCCAACAGCCGCCGCAACCATGAATCGCGAAGCCGCAGGAACGCGCGGCCCGGTACGCAACCTCGCCGCCCAGCCAGGCGAGGAAATCGTCACGCTGCGCTACTGGAAGATCAGGAAGGGCGGCTTTCCAAAATTCCTCGAAGCATCCCAAAAAGGCATCTGGCCTTTCTTCGAAAAGATCGGCGCCCGCATTGTCGGCATGTGGCTTGTGATCCCCGGCCCCAACGACCCGCCCGCATCCCCCGACTACGACGAGGTCTATCTGATGACCCGCTACGCCAGCCTCGAACACTGGGCAGCAACGCGAGACGCAGCCGCCATGGGCGGTGACGGTCCTGACTATGCTGCTTTGCAGGCTGCCCTCGCCGTCCGCCAGTCGCTCAGCCTCGAAACCAAAGTCACTTTCATGAAAGGCGCGACGGGGCCGCTCGGACCTGTCTTCATGCCAGGCACCGGCGAGAAATTCGTGCCCGCTCCCTGACGCCGGAGAGGTTCTCGACGGCGACGACCGAAGGCCCTACGACTCCGGCAAGGGAACGCCCCGGAGAGGGTCATGACGCCAGAAGAGTTCGAGTCGCTTGCCGCGACGGGCATGCTGCCGTCCGCCTGGGCCCACGAAAAACCGAACGAAACGGCGCTCATTTCCAAGCGCGGCAATCGCACGTTCGCCGACGTCAACCGCGCCGCCAACCAGATCACCCGCGCCTTGCGGAACGCCGGCATCAAAGCGGGCGATGGCGTCGCTGTCATCTGCCCCAACACGCCTGACTTCGTTGAGACCTTCGCCGCCAAGCAGCGCGGCGGCTTCCGCTGGACGCCAGTCAACACGCGGCTCGCGCCACCCGAAGCCGCCTACATCGTCGAGAACTGCGAAGCGAAGGCCGTCTTCGTTCACGCCGATCTCGCTCATCTTGCCTGGCCTGCCGGATCCAGCCCGCATCTGCGCCTTCGCTTCGCCATGGGCGGCGAAATCGAAGGCTACGATCGCTACGAAGACGCGATCGCGAAGGAGGACCCCTCCGACATCGACAACCCATCGATGGGCGATGGCATGCTCTACACGTCCGGCACCACGGGCCGGCCCAAGGGCGTCATCCGCACCGGCGCCTTTGCGCGGCCCGTGATCCTCCGCCCCGACCTCGACATCTATCCGGCCGGCGCCAAGTGCGTGAACCTGCTGTGTGGCCCCGGCTATCACGGCGCGCCTCTCTACTGGGACATCATGTTCCCGCAGATGTACGGCGCGCCCATCGTCATGATGGAGAAGTTCGACGCCGAAGGCGCCCTCGCCCTCATCGAAAAGTATCGCGTCACGCACACCCACATGGTCTCCACCATGTTCCACCGCATGCTCGCGCTGCCCGAGTCCGTGCGGAAGAAGTACGACGTGTCGAGCCTCAAATGGGTCTTCCACGGCGCCGCTCCGATCTCTATCGAGGTCAAGCGTGCGATGATCGACTGGTTCGGCCCGATCCTGTGGGAGTATTTTTCCGCCACCGAAGGCCACGGCGCCTTCTTCATCGGCTCGGAGGAATGGCTGCAGAAGCCCGGCAGCGTCGGCAAGCTCGATCCTGCCTACGGGGCCCGCATCCTCGACGAGACCGGCCGCGACTGTACGCCCAACGAGGTCGGCACGATCTTCTTCTACAACAACCCGGACAACCGCTTCGAATACTTCGGCGATCCGGAGAAAACGAAGTCAGCCCATAAGGCGGGCGACCATTTCACCGTCGGCGACATGGGCTATCTCGACCCGGACGGCTATCTCTTCCTTACCGGGCGCACCGCCGAGCTGATCATCGCCGGCGGGGTCAATATCTACCCGCAGGAAATCGACGACGTGTTGCTGCAGCACCCGGCCGTCCGCGATGTCTGCACCATCGGTATTCCCAACGAGGAGTGGGGCGAGGAAGTCCGCGCCGTCATTTCGCTCCTGCCCGGTCACAAGGCCTCACCCGAACTCAGCGAGGACATCCGCGCCTTCGCACGTGGAAAACTGGCGCCATACAAGACGCCGCGCACCGTCGATTTCGTTGACGACATCCCGCGTTCTGAGGCCGGTAAAGTCCAGCGTAAGGCGGTGCGCGATCCCTACTGGGCGGGCCGCAAACGCTCCATCTGAGGTTCAGTTCGGCTTGCGGCCTTGCAGCATGCTCACGCGGCGCTCGAGATGTGAAAGTCGGCTCGGCTCTGATTGAGGATCGACTCGCCGCCCGCCATCGGCCCGCACCGCCAGATAACCGAATCCGGCGATCACGAGGACCAGCAGAAAAGGCAGCGCACTCATCAGATAATTGCCGACTGACTCCACGATTCTCTCCCCGTTACTGCGGCTGGAACAAAGGTCCAGGAACCTTACCCAGCTGCGTCATGCCGAGCGCCATCGCAGTTGCATTTTTGCAACCGCAACAGATGCCCGATTGTGGATCCCCGCGGTTCGTCCCCTCAACGCTGGCGAAAGGGTGCGCGGTATCAACCGCATGGTCAAGAGTCAGCGTGCAGAGTTAATCCAGCTCGTCCGCTCGCATTATGCCGCCCTGGACCAGAATACTGAGCGCCGGATCGATCATCGGCCGATATTTCTTCCAGCGTCCAACGGACGAGGCATAAAGCGGCTGACGCACCTGGGCCGCGCTCGCCGTCGCCACCGGCGCTGTGTTCTGCTCGAAGTGCAGGCACTGTTGCTCAAAATTGAGTCCGCAGAAAGCCAGCATCCGCCGCACCTGGCCTTCGAGATCCGCCACCACATCCTCATACGCGACTTCGCAATACCGGTCGGCCGGCAGCGCTTCCGCGAACTTCTTCGTCAGCTGCTCGAATTTCACGACGTATCGCGCCGTCGTCTCCAGCGAAAACGTGTAATCCAGCATACCGCCCGTCTGGGCGAAGTCCTGCCGGTAGCTGCTCAACACCACATCCGCCGGATGCCGCCGCACCATGATCACCCGCGCCTCGGGCAGCGCCCGCAACACATGCGCCGCCAGCAGCGCGTTGAACGGCTGCTTCTCCACGAATCGACCCATCAACCCCTGCGTCGCGCGCACAGCGCCCACATAACTGCGACCGATCTCCGCCGCATCCGCACGCGCCGCCGCATCTATCAGCGCGCCGTCGATCATCGCGCCGCCACGCAGCCCCGTCGCCTTCCGCATCGCCTGCACGAAGTGATTCGTCTCTCCCGCCGACTCCACTTCGCTGTGGCTCGACAGGATCCGCTCCACCAGCGTCGTCCCCGTCCTCGGCATGCCCACCACGAAGATCGGCCGCTCGCCCGCCAGACCGCCCACTAGCGGCATCGCCGCACTCTTCATCGCCGCCGCGAACCGCGCCTCGTCCGCCGCCGCATCGTACCCGCCGCGCCAGCCCTCCTTCGCCGCCGCCAGCCACGCCATCGACCCGCGCGTATCGCCCAGGTCCTCGTGCGCCTTCGCCAGCGCGTGCCCGATGCGGTGCAGCTTCACCCGGTCGCCCTTCACCGCCTCCGCGATCTTCATCAGCCGCGCCACGTCGTTCTCAACCGGCGTCTGCTTGGTGATCTGCACCAGCCCCGCCCACGCCAGCGCATTCGTCTCATCCAGCTTCAGCGCCTCACGGTACGCCGCACGCGCCTCATCGAACTCACCCAGGAACTGCAGCGCCGCACCATAATTGTACCAGTACCCCGTCCATCTCGCCGCACGCGCCGCACGCCCATACATCTCCGCCGCACGCGCATGCAGCCCCGCATTGGTCAGCACCACGCCCACCGTGTCCCAGCTGTACGCATCCCCCGCGCGCGCCGCCGCCTCACCCGCCGCCGCCACCGCCTCCACACCCCGCCCCGCCGCCTCCAGCGCTCGCGCCCGCACCGCCCACGCACGCCCAAACCCAGGCTTCAGCACAGTGGCCCGCTCAAGGCTCACCACAGCCCCCACAGCGTCCCCCTCAGCCAACGCCACCTCGCCCAGCACATAGTGCGCCTCAGCAAACACAGGCGCCGCACTCACCACCTCCGCACACAGCGCACGCGCGCCGCGCACATCGCCGGCCGCCAGCTTCTGGCCGGCGGCGGCTAACTTTGCTGCAATGTCAGGGGAAACGCCGCCCATCACTCCCGCGCGCAGCTTTCCGGCTTGATCTCGATGCGGGTGTACTGCACGCCCACTGGCCCGATATTGGTGATGGAATGCGGCCCTTCGGGCAACGAATAGACGGTGCGATAGCCCGGCGTCGGCGAGATTTCTTCCTTCTTCACCTCGATGAACTTGCCGTTCTCGAACTTGTACTCTGTGTAGACGAATTTCGCGCCCTGCCCCCCGCCCGTATCGCCCATGATCACGCTCGGCAGGGCGTGGATGTGGATCGGCTCGGCCGTCAGGGGCGGCAGCAAGATTTCCAGCACCCGCACATGCTTGTCCTCGAACATCACGCGGTGCGAATTGGGCGCCGCCCTGACCGCGTCATAGGGATTGCTCTTGGGGTTGCACAGTGTCTCCTGGCTCGGCGCTTGCGCCCCCGCCACAGCAGATGCGCCCGCCGCCGCCAGTATCATGGCGATAAAGATTATGCCCCTCATGGCTCGCCTCCCGTGTCTTCGGCGATGTCTCTCCGGCGATTAAGCGCGCCGAAATCCGCCACGGCAAGCCGCTCCCTGCTTGACGCCGCCGACGGGCCGTGGATTTAGCGGGCGCATGAGCAACCCGACCTTTCGCTTCGCCACACAGGCTGACGTCGACCCGCTGGTTATACTGATCGAGCGCGCCTATCGCGGCCAGGAAACCGCGGGAAGCTGGTTTTCCGAAGCGCACCTGCTCAAAGGCCCGCGCACCAGCCATGCCGACATTTCCGGCCTGATCGCGCCGCCCAACTCGCAATTCCTGATCGCCGAACTCGGGGGCCGCATCGCCGGCTGCTGCCTCATCCAGCGTTCCAAGCAGGTCGACGGCCAGTCCGCCAAGGCCGAAGACGCCGCCTATTTCGGCATGTTCGCCATCGACCCGTCGATCAACTTGACCGGCCTTGGCAAGGTCGTGCTTGCGGAAGCCGAGCGCACGGTGCAGCGCCTGTGGAATGCAAACGCTATGGTGATGACGGTCATCAACGTGCGCACCGAGCTCATCGGCTACTACCAGCGCCGCGGCTATGCCTTGACCGGCGCGCGCCACCCCTTCCCGTTCAGCGAGACCACCGGCGAGACCACGCGCGACTTCGACCTGGTCGAGATGAAGAAGGTCTTCGCATGAGCCGCTACGCCGCCCTGCTCCGCGCGGTGAATGTCGGTGGCCGCAAGGTGACCATGGCCGAACTCAAGGTCGCCGCGACAAAGCTCGGCTACGAAAACCCCCGCACCCTGGTCGCCAGCGGCAACCTCGTCTTCGACGCCAAGAAAACCGCGCCGGCCAAGCTCGAATCAGCTCTCGAAGGCGCGATTGAAAAAACCTTCGGCCTCTTTTCCGAAGTCATGGTGCGCGACCCAGCCGAGTGGGCCGCCATCCTCAAGGCCAATCCCTTTCCGAAGAAGGCGAAGGATGATCCCGCCCACCTCGTCTGCGTCGTCTGCAAGGACAAGCCCGACGCCGCCGCCCTTGCCGCCTACCTCAAGACCTTCCGGGAAAAGTACGACAAGGGCGAACAGCTCAAAGTGGTCGGCCGCGAGATCTACATCGACTATGGCGACTCGATCGGCCAGTCGAAGCTCATCCTGCCGAAGAAGGTCTGCACCGGCACCGCCCGCAACTGGAACACCATGCTCAAGCTCAACGGGATGTTGAACGACTAGGCCTTCATCCGGTCCCCGATTTCCGGCATACTGGCCACAGCTCATGGAGGTTGGCCATGAAACTTGCCTGCACCTTAGCTGCACTCCTCACGCTCAGCGGCTGCGTTTACGACCTCTCTAACATCGAACACAGTACGGCGCGCGTCGACAGTCTCGGCCAGCCCTGCCCCTCTGGCGCCAGCAGAGCTGCTCCTCGCCCAGAACGGTACGAAACGCCTTACGACAAGGCGGTCAGAGAGAGCGCGAGCTCGGCAGGCCAGCGCACCTTGGGTTGCGACACGCCTCGGCCCGGTACCTAAGCCCACTCGGCTCGCATCTTTCAGATTGCGCATTCCGCGATAGTCTCCGCCGGTCGCGGAGGGGTCCATGATCCTTGAAACCATCACGGTCGGCGGCGGGTGCCGGTCCTATGTCGTCGGCTGCCCGGGCACATCCGTCGGCGCCGTCATCGATCCGGAAATCAGCGCCGTTGAACGCTACAAAGGTATCGCATCGCGCCACGGCTTGACGCTCCGCTACTGCATCGACACCCACACCCACGCCGACCACTTCTCCGCCGCCCGCACCATCGCTCGCGCGCTCGGCGCGCAAGTCGTGATGAGCCACCTCTCGCCTGCGCCTTTTGTCGACCTGCGGCTTGACGATGGCGACATGCTGCTGGTCGGAGACCTGCGCCTGCAGGCGATGGCGACGCCCGGCCACACCGCGGATTCCACCTGCCTCATCGCTCATACTTCGGGCGGGGACCACGTCTTCACCGGCGACACGCTGCTGATCGGCGGCACCGGCCGCACCGACCTGCCCACCGGCGATCCCGACAAGCTCTACGACAGCCTGTTCGGACGCCTGCTCAAGCTCGATCCGGCGACCCAGGTCCATCCCGCGCACGAATACAAGGGCCGCGAAGGCACCACCATCGGCGAGGAGATCAAGACCAACCCGCGCCTGCAGAAAACTGACCGCGCCGAATTCGTCGCCATGATGCGCGCGCTCGACATCAAGGCGCCTACTCACCTCACCGAGGCGCTGCGCGTCAACATGAGCGGCGCCAAGTCGGTAGCCCAGCTCCTGGGCGAAGCCGCCTCTTCCGTGCCCTTCATGTCGATGACCGAACTCTCCGCCCGGCTCGCCGCGCGCCAGAACGACCTCATCGTTCTGGACGTGCGCGAGAGGGAGCAGTTCGACGCCGGCCACCTGCCGGGCGCCATGTTCCTGCCGCGCGGCCAGCTCGAACTGCGCGTCAACGACGCCTTCCCCGATCCCACCGTTCGCATCGTCGCGGTCTGCGAGTTCGGCAAGATCTCGACCCTTGCCGCCGCCACGCTGCGCTCGCTCGGCTACATGCACGCCACCGCGCTCGACGGCGGCATGAAGGCCTGGCGGGAAGCCGGCCTGGCGGTGGAAAAATAGCTCGCGCCCTCCGCGAGGTCCCTCGCCTTCCGGTCACCCATCCTTCATGATGCCGCGCGAGACTGAGAACGTTTCGGGGGCTGGATCATGAGACCGAAGAAGGCTTGCGTTGCCGCCGCCGCGCTCGGCGCCACGATGCTGCTCGGCGGCTGCGAGACCACCGACTGGGATACGATCGGCGCGGCGCTCTCGCTCTACAACGACATCTCCTACCTCAATGGCGACTGCCCGTACGGCCTGCACAAATACTACGACCGCGACGGCCACCATTACTGCTCGCTCGATGACCATCCCGGCTTCAATCCTCGCGACCGCGACGACCGCCATCGCGACGGCGACGACGACTCATCCGCCGCTGACTAGCCCGCTTAGCTTGCCCGGCCTTGGCGAAACACTAGTCTCACGCGCATGACCGAGTCGCGCACAATCAGCATCGCCAGCCGGTTCAACGGGCCGGTGACGTCCGGTAATGGCGGCTATTCCGCCGGGCTGGCCGCGCGCTTCGTGCTGCCTAAGAACATCGCGCAGGATGCAGTCGAGGCGACCCTCCGCGCCGCGATCCCGCTCAACCAGACGCTGCGCGCGCACGATGCGGCCGAGGGCATCGACATCATGACCGACGATGCAGCCACGCGCATCCTCATCATGTCGCTGAAGCCGGTGACGCTCGATACGCCGGACGTGAAATCTCCCGGCCTCGCCGCCGCCGAAGTCGCAGCGAGCACCTTCCGCGGCGCAGCCGACCATGTGCTGCCCACCTGTTTCGTCTGCGGCCCGTCGCGCGCGCCGGGCGACGGCCTGCGCATCTTCACCGACTGGCTGAAGGATCCAGCCGGCGCCGACAACCCCAACATGTTCCCCATCGTCGCCGCGCCGTGGACGCCGACGCCGGACCTTGTCGGCGCCAATGACCGGATCGCCCCGGAATTCCTCTGGGCCGCGCTCGACTGCCCCGGCGCCTTCGCGGTCGACAAGGAGCCGATCCTCCTGGGCCGCATGTCGGCGAAGATCATCGAGCGCCCGCGCGCCAACCGGCCGGTCATCGCCATCGCCTGGTCCAAGGGCCAGGAGCGCCGCAAGCATTTCGCCGGCACGGCGCTCTTCTCGGACGCGGGCGACCTCCTCGCCTTCGCCGACCAGACCTGGATCAAGATCGACCGCCACGCGCACATGAAAGAGATGTGAGCCAGCGGTTGGGGGGAAGGATGGGCAAGGAAATCGGCAGTTGGGGTTCGCGGAAACAGGAGAACGCGCCGCGCCCTGGCGCGCGCTCGCCTGCCGACATCATCTCGCGTCACCTCGAACCCGGCGAGCGCCTGATCTGGAGCGCGCGCGGCCGGGGCCTGCCTGGCAATCGCCCGTCGCCGGGCATCGCCGACATGGCCGATTTTGGCGTTCTGTTCTTCTCAGCTTTCATGCTCGCCGCCGCGCCCATCGCCTGGGACGCCGTCAAACAGTCAGTGTCCTTTGTTGCGTTCGTTGTGCTGATGTGGGCGATGATGCTTTGTTCCGTCCTGCCGCGTTCGCTGTTTGGCTACTGGCTGATGGTCTACGGCCTGACGAATAAGCGGCTGATCATCGTGAACTTCAGGCTGTTCGGCGCCCGCAGTAGCTTTGGCCGCTCCAAAATCGAGCGGCTTCTTGTGAACAATTTTGACGGGCGCGGAGATCTTGTTTTCCGAAGCATCCGTGACGATCAATGGATGCCGCAATCGCCTATATCGCCGGGCGATGCGCTTGTCGGTATCGATGATCCCGAACGTGTCGCGAAGCTTATCAAATCTACTTTGGAGCTGAATACGCCAGTCGAAATCACAGGCCGCCCTTCCTGATCGGGCTGAGTCGAAAGACCGCACTTCCCCTAGCGGCAGCAGATTCCGGACCGCCCGCGCGCGGCATGCGCTATGATCGGGCAGCAACAGCGAGTCGCGCCATGCCCGACACCTTCTCCGTCCTCACCCTCGAACTCGCCCGCGCCTATGGCGTCGGCATCCTCGTCACGGCGCTCGCCGCCATCGCGGGGCCAGCGCGCTTCGCCGCCGTCATTGCGGATTTCGCGCGGTCGCCAGGCCTCACCTTCCTCGGCGCCATGCTGGCGCTGATCCTCGGGATCGGCATGGTGATGCTGCACAATCTGTGGACCGACCTCACCGCTGTGCTGATCTCGCTCATCGGCTGGGCGGTGTTTGCGAAGGGCGTGCTTGTCCTGGCCGCACCGGAAGGCCTGATGAAGCTCGCCGTGGCCGTCACCACGCCGCCCGGGCGTATGCGCATCTGGGGCGCGGTCATGCTGGTCCTCGCCGCCGTGTTCCTCGCGCTCGGCATAGGCGGCCACGCCGCCGTTTCAGCCTGATCGCAAGGACCGGCAGTCACGCGAATACTTCCGGATCGACGCCCTTGGTGCGCCTCAGCCGGTGATAGCGTCCGGCCGCGATGAAACCGCGAACGAGGAAGATGGGCCCGGCGACGTTCATGACGAGACCCTGATAGGCAAACTGCCCCGCCATCGCGGCAAACGCGAAATTCGCCCAGTTCAGGGCGAACAGCAGCAGGCCCACGACCATCGCAATGCGCGAGCGCATCAACCACGCAAACAGCATCGCGACGCCAGCGATCAGGAAATACAGAGTGAAGTAAATCACATTGACGAAATAGAGCGCCGCCTGCTCATCACCCGCGGCAGCAAGTTCGATCGTACCCGGCTGCATGGTGAAGTAAAAATAGCCGGTCTGGAATCCAACAAAAACGGTCTGGAGGGTAAGGATGATTGCGCCCGACCGCGACTGGTCGAACGCCTCCCGCATCATCGTCGCGTCCGACGCTTTGCCGCCCGAACCTGTGTACATCTTGTCCCCCTTTTGCTGTACGCTGCCCTTCTACCTCACCCGGGGACGCAGCGCACGGGCCTGCTTTATCCCGGCGGCTGATTGGTCTAGTGTCGCGCTTCATCCGAGGGGCGCGGGCGGAAGCCCGCTGAGATCGTCTCGAACCCGAGCGAGCACCCTTAGAACCTGATCCGGGTCATGCCGGCGAAGGGACGGTTCCATGGACGACACGGCCAGCCTCTGGACTCCCCACCTCAAGCCCGGCGAGCGCATCGTCTGGCAGGCGGAGGCGTCGCAGGCCCTGCGCACCGCCGACCTCTCGCGTTCGCGCATGATCGCCGGCGCCATCGGCGGCGGGTCTGCGATTGCGGCCGTGCTGCTCGCCATCCGCTTCTTCGAGACGATCTTCCCGGTGCATCCCCTGCCCAGCCTCGGCGCAGCGGTGGCCGCGCCGCTCTATGCCGCCTTCGCCATCGCGCTGGCGGCGCTCGCCCTGTGGGGCCTGCGCAACCTCAATCCGAAGCCGCCCGCCGCCAGCCGCTACGCCGCCACGGACCGGCGCCTCATCTCGCTGAACGCCGACGGCGCCGTGGTCGACGAGATCGCGGGCACGGAGATCGACGGCGTGGTCGTCGGCGGCCGCCGCCGCACGCCCGACCTCTACATCCTGCGAAAGGACGACGACAAGGAAGCGCGCGTCTTCGCGATCGAACACGTCGACCGCCCGCTCGAAGCCAAGGCCATCATCGAAGAGACGTTCCTGGAGCCTGCCTCATGAACAAGCACATCGACCCGAAAAGCCTGGAGCCCTTCCGCGTCACCACCGGCCCCTTGCCCGCGAGCACCAAGCGTTATTCGCCGGCGCCCGGCACGCAGATCGCCGTGCCCTATCGCGAGATCGCGCTGCATCCGAGCGCGAAGGAAGAGCCGGTCCGCGTCTACGACACCACCGGTGTCTACACCGACCCCAATGTCGAGATCGACGTCAGCAAAGGCGTGGAGCTGGTGCGCGACTGGCCGTTTCTCGACCAGCATGTCGAAAGCTATGAAGGCCGCCACGTGAAGCCGGAAGACAACGGCAATGTGTCGGTCGAAAAACTGGTCACAGAATTCCCCAACAAGCGGCCGCCCAGGCGCGCCAGGCCCGGCCACGCCATCACCCAGCTGCAGTTCGCACGCGCCGGCGTCATCACGCCCGAAATGCACTACGTCGCCCACCGCGAAAACATCTGCCGCGAGGCCATGCTGGACGGCGCGCCCGAACGCCGCGCCGATGGCGAAGACTTCGGCGCCGAAATCCCCGCCTTCATCACCCCTGAATTCGTCCGGAGCGAAATCGCCCGCGGCCGCGCCATCATCCCGGCCAACATCAACCACCCGGAGCTCGAGCCCGTCATCATCGGCCGCAACTTCCTGGTGAAGATCAACGCCAACATCGGCAACAGCGCCGTCACGTCCTCGGTGGAGGAAGAAGTCGAGAAGATGGTCTGGGCCATCCGCTGGGGCGCGGACACGGTTATGGATCTGAGTACGGGAAGAAACATCCACAACATCCGCGAATGGATCATCCGCAACGCCCCGGTCCCGATCGGCACCGTTCCGATCTACCAGGCGCTGGAAAAAGTCGGCGGCGATCCCGACAAGCTCGACTGGTCCGTCTACAAGGACACGCTGATCGAACAGTGCGAACAGGGCGTCGACTATTTCACCATCCACGCCGGCGTGCGCCTCGCCTACATCCACCTCACCGCCAAACGCGTCACCGGCATCGTCTCCCGAGGCGGCTCCATCATGGCGCGCTGGATGCTCTCGCGTCACAAGGAGTCGTTCCTCTACGAACGGTTCGATGAGATCTGCGATATCATGGCCGCCTACGACGTCTCCTTCTCCCTAGGCGACGGCCTGCGCCCCGGCTCCATCGCCGACGCCAACGACGCCGCGCAATTTGCCGAGCTGGAAACGCTTGGCGAGCTAACCAAAGTCGCTTGGGACAAGGGCTGCCAGGTGATGATCGAAGGCCCCGGCCACGTGCCGATGCACAAGATCAGGGTGAACATGGAAAAGCAGCTCGCCGTCTGCGGCGAGGCGCCGTTCTACACCCTCGGGCCGCTGACAACCGACATCGCCCCCGGCTACGACCACATCACCAGCGGCATCGGCGCCGCGATGATCGGCTGGTTCGGCACGTCCATGCTCTGCTACGTCACGCCCAAGGAACACTTGGGCCTCCCTGACCGCGACGATGTGAAGGTCGGCGTCATCACCTACAAGATCGCCGCCCACGCCGCCGACCTCGCCAAGGGGCATCCTGCCGCAAAACTAAGAGACGACGCTCTCTCTCGCGCCCGTTTCGAGTTCCGCTGGGAAGACCAGTTCAACCTCTCCCTCGATCCCGAAACCGCGCAGAAATTCCACGACGCCACGCTGCCGAAAGACGCGCACAAGGTCGCCCACTTCTGCTCCATGTGCGGCCCCAAATTCTGCTCGATGAAGATCACGCAGGACGTGCGCGACTACACGGCGAGGCTGAACGATCCCACCATGTCCTCCACCGCCGAAGGCGGGGGAGGTGGCGCGCGTAGCGCGACGGAGGGGGCCGCGCGCAGCGCGGACGCCGCAACGCTCACCGACGCCGAACGCCAACGCGGGATGGAAGAGATGAGCGCCAAGTTCGCGAAAGTCGGTAAGGAGCTCTACGTCAGCGAATCGGGCGAGAAGCGCGAGGCGATCGACTAGCGCCTAGTTCGCCCGAGGCGGCGCCGGAACCGGCTTCATCCCCGGCAACCACTCCGGCCGGAAGTCCGAATTGACCAGCCAGTCGATCGGCCCGGCCAGCGACTGGATCACTTCCGACATGAACACAAGGTCCAGGTTCGCGATGGTGTCGGTTGGCTGGTGATAGGTCGGCGGCAGCGGCCACGCGCTGATCGTCTGCGCCACGACTCCTTTCAGCGCGAGCTGATAGTTGTCCGACCGCCGGAAGAAGTTCTGTTCGGGATACAAGTCCGGCCCGATCTCGGCGCCGCGCTCCTTGAGCGCCGGACCCAGATTGCTGCGCTCCCATCCGGTCAGCATCAGCGTCTTCGGCCGCTTGGGATCGGGCAGGCCGATCATCTCGAATTCCAGGTTGGCGGCAACTTTCCAGCACATTGGGATCCTAAGCTTAGAATTCCACGTGGACAAGTTGTCGCG
>JADMIO011101940.1_pt1 | contig 31264 bp, 27 predicted proteins | sample 8958161 | NCBI WGS metagenome assembly JADMIO01 (sample SAMN16585339, study PRJNA669376) | soil metagenome | isolation source: Crop rotation soil | place: USA: Cullars Rotation, Alabama | collected 2011 | reverse complement strand
GCGGGATTCTGCTCGCTAAAATTGCCTTCGATACTCCAGTCGTGTGGGAGGTCCAGTCGCCGCCACTGTGAATCGTCGAAATTCGCGTCCTGCGCATTGGCGACATCACCCAGCCGAAAGCGCCAGTCTTGATTGAATGAGACAGTTTTTCCGGGACGCGAATTGGCGACGCAGACTGGCGCTGCAAACAAGAGCAGGAACAAAGAGACAAACGCAGCGTTTTGGTTTACCTTCAACACGCGCATCTTTTATCAGGCGCGAATTCAGAAATCAAAATAAAATTCTTTGGAGACGTTCAGCCTTGAGCACAAAACTCCAATGGTGGCTTGGTCCGATTTTGCTTCTCCTGCCTCTCGTGAACGTGAGCAGTCAAACCAGAGTGGTGCTGCCGATTCATAGCGGTTGGCAGTTTCGCGAAGCCGGAAAAACCGACTGGTACAAGGCGACCGTGCCCGGCTGCGTCCACACGGATCTGCTTGCGAACAAACTGATTGAAGATCCGTTTTATCGCGATAACGAGAAAAAGCAGCAGTGGATCGACAAGAAAGATTGGGAATACCAGACGACGTTTGCCGTTAACGCCGCGACGCTCGCACACGAGAACGTCGAACTCGTCTTCGAAGGCCTCGATACCTACGCGCAGGTTTATCTCAATGAGCAACTGCTGCTGAACGCCGACAACATGTTTCGTACCTGGCGCCTGAACGCAAAGCCGGCACTCAAATCCGGCGCCAACACGTTACGCATTCTGTTTCGCTCGCCAATCAACGAGATCCTGCCGGTGATGGCGAAGCTGGATTACAAGCTGCCGGCGCCAAACGATCAAGGCGAGAAGACGTCGCCTTTCACGCGCAAGGCGCCCTATCAGTACGGCTGGGATTGGGGGCCGCGCTTTGTCACCAGCGGCATCTGGCGGCCTGTGTCGCTGCAAGCGTGGGACCACGCGCGCGTCGACGATCTGCAAATCGTTGTGAAGAACATCTCGCCTGACGCGGCGGAAGTCACAGCCAATGTCGAGGTCGAAGCCAACGCAGCGGGTGTGGCCATAATAGTTCTCGAAAACCTCCGCGACAAAACAATTGCCGGCAAACAGGAAGTAAAACTCACGCCGGGAAGTAATCGTGTTTTATTTGCTTTTACTGTTGCGAAACCCGCTTTGTGGTGGCCCAACGGACTCGGCGCGCAGCCGCTCTACAGCTTCCGCGCGCGCGCCCTCGTAAACGGTCGCGTCACAGATGAAAAACTCACGCGCACGGGATTGCGCACCCTCGAACTACGACAGCAACGCGACGAAGCGGGACAATCTTTTACGTTCGTGATCAACGGCATTCCCGTGTTTGCAAAAGGCGGCAACTGGATTCCCGCGGACAGTTTTCCCACGCGCATAACTGAAGACAAGTATCGCTTTCTGATCAAATCGGTGCACGACAGCAACATGAACATGCTGCGCGTGTGGGGTGGCGGCATTTACGAAGACGATCGCTTTTATGAACTCTGCGACGAGATGGGCATCATGATCTGGCAGGATTTCATGTTTGCTTGCAGCATGTATCCGGCCACCCAGGAGTTTCTCGACAGCGTTCGCGCTGAAGCAATCGATAACGTGAAGCGGCTGCGAAATCATCCGAGCCTCGTGCTTTGGGCCGGCAACAACGAGATCGAAACCGGCTGGATGAACTGGGGCTGGCGCCAGACGCTGCCGGCCTCGCTGTGGGACGATTACAAGAAGATCTTCCTCGGCGTGTTGCCGGAAGTATGTGCGGAGTTCGATCCCTCGCGGCCTTACTGGCCCAGCTCACCACACGGCGGCCTCGCAGACGATCCCGATTCGCTGCGCAGTGGCGACCTGCACTTCTGGCGAGTTTGGCACGCGGCCGAGCCGTTCACGGATTACGAGAAGCAAACGCCGCGGTTCATGAGCGAATACGGGTTTCAATCGTTCCCCAACATTGAAACCGTGAAGACCTACACGCTGCCTTCCGACAGAGATATCGAGTCGCCCGTAATGCTCGCGCACCAGCGGCATCCGCGCGGCAATCAGTTAGTGCGCGAGTACATGTTGCGCGAGTACGCGCTGCCCAGGGACTTTGAGTCGTTCCTGTACGTGAGCCAGGTGCTGCAAGCGGAAGGCATACGCATCGGCGCGGAGCACTTGCGACGCATCATGCCGCATAACATGGGCTCGCTTTACTGGCAGATCAACGACTGCTGGCCGGTCGCTTCGTGGTCCAGTATTGACTATTTCGGCCGCTGGAAAGCGTTGCAGTATTACGCGCGCCGCTTTTACAACGATCTGCTGATCAGCCCGACCGTACAGAACGGCTATCTCAAACTGTTCGTGGTCTCGGACCGGACAAAGCCGGTAGCGGCGAAGATCAGAATGACGCTGATGGATTTGGACGGCAACGTGCTAAAGAGCTTCGTTCAGGATGCGACAGTGGCGCCACTGACGAGCCGCTCTTATTTCGACGTACGCGTTGAAGATTTGCTGCACGCCGTCGACCCGAAATACAGCGTCGTCTACTGCGAGTTGATAGTGGATGGAAAAGTGGTTTCCGATCACGATTACTTCTTCGCGCCTTTTAAAGAGCTCCTCTTCACGAAGCCAACGATCACTTCCGAAGTCACGCCGGTTCGCGGCGGCTTCAGCGTGAAGCTCTCGAGTGACAAGTTCGCGAAGGCGGTCTATCTCGCCGTCGTGGAACATGACGGCTTTTTCTCCGATAACTATTTCAACCTCGCGCCCGGCCGGCATAGGACGGTCGAGTTTCACTCGCGCACCCCGCTGACGTTGCAGGAGTTTCAGGAGCGACTACGAATCCGATCCGTGTTTGACGCGTTCCACTGACGCGTTTCACTTTTGACGCGTTTCACTAGTGAGCGACGCTTCGCACATAAATGCCGTGCGTCGAGGTACCGGCTTGCCGCCGGATGTGAGGCGTGGCTCCGCCACGCCGACGCCTCTAGCTATTCGGGTGGGCTCTGCCCCTCGTTCGGGCTTGTATCTCCATGCAAGTGATAGACTGCGTTCCAAATCAAACAGCTCGGCGTGGTAGAGCGATTCGGGCTTGGTTCAATCAAAACCGTGGCTTAGCAAGTTCACCACGCCGATTTTTCTGCTAGAACCCGAACAGTTGCGTGGGTCATTTGAACCCGTATCCGCAAGCCTGGGTGCGTAGCAGCAGAAGGAGAAGAGTCGATCATGTCGTCACCATCTCCGGAAATCAACATCGGTATCGACGTCTCGAAAGAGCAGCTCGATATCGCTATACATGAAAGCGACACTCATTGGACCAGCAAACATGAGTTCACTGAGTTTGCCAGGCTTATTGAACAACTACGCTCGCTAACTCCGACACGCATTATTCTCGAGGCCAGTGGCGGCCTTGAACACCTCCTGGTCTCATACCTGGCCACGGCCGGCTTGCCGGTAATTGTGCTCAATCCGCGCCAGGTGCGGGACTTCGCGCGCGCCACTGGTCAATTGGCCAAAACCGACCGACTTGACGCCTTCGTCCTGGCGCGCCTGGGTGCCATCCTGCAACCTGCGGTGCGGCCGCTCAAATCCGCTGAAACTCAGGAACTGGAGGCTTTAGTCAATCGGCGCGGGCAACTGGTCGAAATGCTGACGGCGGAACGACTGCGACTACAACAAGCACAGCAGCAACGGCGCGCAGCGATCGTCGCGGATCTAAAAGAGCACATCAGTTGGCTAAAGAAGCGGCTTGAGCAATGCGAAAATGATCTCTCGCAACTGCTGCGTTCCTCGCCGCTATGGCGCGAAACAGATCGGCGTTTACAAAGCGTGCCGGGTGTCGGACCAATCACCTCATTGGTGCTGATCGCCGAACTGCCCGAGTTGGGCCAGTTAGCAAACAAGCAACTCGTCGCTCTTTGCGGCTTGGCGCCGCACGCACGCGACAGCGGTAAATGGCACGGGAAACGAACTACCAGAGGCGGTCGCGCTCGCGTTCGCACTGCACTTTACATGGCCGCCCTGGTCGCCACCAAACACAATCTGGTTATCAAAACCTTCTATCTTCGTTTGCTTCGTGCCGGCAAAGTGAAGAAGGTGGCGTTGACCGCTTGCATGCGCAAGTTGTTGGTCATTCTCAATGCCATGTTCCGCAACCAAACCTCCTGGCAGCCGCCGCGGCTGGTTCAAGAGGGTTAACTTGAAAGACAGTTGCTAAGCCCGGACCAAGGGCCCAGCCCAGTTCTCAATTTCAAATCAGACGGCGGGGCGGAGCCACGCCTCACATCCGGCGGCGAAGCCGCGGCGATGAGGCTCAAGAAACCTACGTTACATCCGGCGGCGAAGCCGCAGCGACGAGGCTCAAGAGAGCACGCCTCACAGCCGGTGGCGAAGCCGCAGCGATGAAGCTGAAGAGAGCCACGCCTCACAGCGGTGGCGAAGCCGCAGCGACGAGGCTCAAGAGAGCCACGCCTCACAGCCGGCGGCGAAGCCGCAGCGATGAGGCTCAAGAGAGCCACGCCTCACAGCCGGTGGCGAAGCCGCAGCGATGAGGCTCAAGAGAGCCACGCCTCACATCCGGCGGCGAGCCGCAGCGATGAGGCTCAAGAGAGCCACGCCTCATATCCGGCGGCGAAGCCGCAGCGACGAGGCTCAAGAAACCTACGCCACGTCCGGCGGCGAGCCGCAGCGATGAAGCTGAAGAGAGCCACGCCTCACAGCCGGCGGCGAAGCCGCAGCGATGAAGCTGAAGAGAGCCACGCCTCACAGCCGGCGGCGAAGGCGCAGCGATGAAGCTGAAGAGATCGCGAGCTCCTTCGGAGTTCAAGCAAGCGACGGCCGATGGAAAGAGACTCAAGGAGAATCGCGCTTGAGAGTCTGTAGTTTGATCTCCCACTTGACCTTTCCGTTTTGTGGATCTTCTCGCAAGGCAAAACTGCCCGCGCGCGGCACAAGCGAAAGCGTCTGTACGTCGCTGCCAGGCCGCGTGAAGAGTCCCGTAACTGGCGATGCATCCGTGCTGAAAACCCGCAGCTCAACATTGTCCCAATCCATCGCGCTCGTGCTTTGCGCGACCTTGAGATGCGGTAAGACCGTGTGGTTCTTCACCAGCAACACGACCGGAATCTGACCCGCCGCAATTTCGTGCCAACGCGCGCCGTCGTAAATGCGCCCGCTCTGATAATCGATCCATGTGCCCGGCGGCAAATAAACCTTGCGTTGCGCGGCGCTCTCAAACATCGGCGCGACGAGCAGGTCCGATCCAAACATGTACTCGTCGTCGATGTTCCACGCGCCGGGATCATCAGGATATTCAAAGAACAACGGCCTGATCATCGGAAAACCACGCGCAGACGAGTCTTTCGCTTGCGCATAGATGTAAGGCATCAACGAATAACGCAAACCAAGCGCACGTTGAAAGTCTTCGTTCAGCGCGGCGTCGTATTCCCACGGCTCGCGCGGCGGTGCACCATGCGCGCGCGTGTGCGAGGTCAACACTCCCCAAGCCATCCAGCGCCGGTAAAGATCGCGCGGCGCGCGCTGCACGAAGCCGCCAACATCATGGCTCCAGTAGGTAAAGCCCGATAGACCAAACGAGAGACCACCACGAAGTTCAGCCGCCATCGCCGAATCAGTGTTCTCCGCATCGCCACCCCAGTGCAACGGGTAACGTTGGCTGCCGGCCCACGCGCTACGCGCCCAAATGATGTTGTCGCCCGTCACTTCTTTCGTCACTTCCGCGACTGCCTTGTTGTAACGAAGCGGATACAGGTTGTGCTCATACCAGCCGCTCATACCGGAGTGATACTGCCCGGTCAGCGGTGCTCCTTCACCGAAATCAACCTTAATCGCGCCGACGCCGAGCTTCAGCAGATCTCGCAACTTGCCTTGATACCACGCGACCGCTGCGGGATTACTCAGGTCGAGCGTTGCGTCTTCGAACGGCAGTTGGCCGCCCTCATTCCTGACCTCATAACCTTTCGACACCATCTCTTTCCACAGATCGTTCTTGCTGCTGAAGTAGGGGTACTGCCAGAGGCTGATGTGAAAACCCTGTTGGTTCAGGTCGGCAATCATCTTCGCCGGATCGTGAAATCGCGAAGCCGAGAAACGGTAATCATTGCGCCAGTCAGTCTCAAACCACCCGGTATCAAGGTGAATCACATCAGCGGGAATCTGGTGTGCGCGGAGTTGTTGGGCCACCTGCCGCACCTGGTCTTCCGAGTTGTAAGTGATGCGGCTCATCCAGAAGCCAAAGGACCAGAGCGGCGGCACCGGACTGCGGCCCGTCAAGGCCGTGTACTCGGAAAGAATGTCCTTCGGTTCGCCGAGAAAGATGAAGAGATCGAGGTTCTCGTCGCCGGAATAGATCACGTTATGCGCGTCGTAGCTTTTGCCGAAATCGAAAGTTAACGGCGCGCTCGTATGCACAAACATCCCGTAGCCGTTGCTACTCAAAAAGAACGGTATCGGCTTGTACATGTACTCGTTCTGCGTGCCCATGCCGTCGCGCGTCGAGACGAGCACGCGCTGTCCGCGTTTGTTGAAACGCGTGAACGATTCACCACAGCCGAAGATCTTCTCGTCGTGCTGCAATTGGAAAGTCGCGGCGATGCGGCGTGAAAGATCGCTCGCGCGGCGCACGAACGAAAAGGGAATCGGCGTGATGAAGGTTGCCGGATCTCCGATGTTCTGCGTACGCGTGAGCAGACGGCCGCGTTCGTCGTAGATTTCGACGTGCCAGGGCTGCCTGATGATTCGCACGCGCCCGTGCGCGCCGGTGTAGACGATCTCGCGCTCGTTCGCAGAGACGCTCCACGACGTATCTTTCGGCACCGGTCCCGCCAGCATCAGCGATGGCGCATCGCTCAGCGGCACGGCCCTCGTTGAGAAGCGCAAACGGACAGTCCGCGGAGTGACGAACGTGATCGCAAACGGCAGCGACGGATCCTGGTCGTACTCGGTGCCGGGAAACTCAGTCGCGCGGCCACGCGTCAAGCCCACGTCGATTTTGTTGAACGACAGCGTCGTATTGCGCAGATAGCGATCCCACTGCAAGGTGCCCTGACCCGTCGTTGTATCGAACGAAGACACGCGGCTACCGACGAAGTAGACGTTCTCCAGCTTCTGAAAATCGTGACTGACATCCGTCGGGTCGCCAAGCACCTGGGCGTGCGCGAGCGTGGGAAATACGAGCAGCATCGACAGCACGAGAGTTCGCGCCACTGAATCTGGCCGCGGGCGCTCGTGACGAAAAAATGTATTTCTCGTCCCCATCATGGCTCTGTAATGCAGGAAGATAGCCGACAAAGCGCATAGCTTCCAAGCCATTTCACTGGAGAGCAGTCCGAATACTGGGGGGATACATAATGAACTGCCGAACGTCTGTCCGCGGGTTTTTCACGTTATCATTCACTTTAATCTTATGTTTCATTGCTACTGGTAGAAGCGCGACGGCCGCTCCGGCCGCGCCTTCGCTGCTGTCTCCGGCCGACGGCGCCGTTATCGGTGAGCCGTCCCCGATCTCCTGGACGGCAGTCACCGATCCGAGCGGGATCGTAGCTTATAACTGGCAGGTCAGTTCGTCCTCTGCCTTCACGTCCGTGCTCATTCAATCGTCAACCAACGGCGCCACGCAGGATACGGTGAGCGGCCTTGCCGACGGTACGTATTTCTGGCGTGTGCAAGCGGTCAACGGCCAGTTCGTCCAGGGTGCGTGGTCGCAACCACGCAGCTTCACGATCACTGGCGCCGGCGGTGCGCCGAGTCTCGGACCACCGAAGGGATACTCTACCTTCCACCCGTTTGAAGTAATGACTTTCAACTGGAGCGCGGTCCCGAACGCCGCGACCTACGTCCTGCAGTATTCGACTGATTCGAGTTTTGCGGTGTCCACGCGCGGGGAGTTCAACAACATCCCGGATACCACCTTCTCGTTCGCTGTTGCGGATCCCGAAGGGAATTACTTTGCGCGTGTATTTGCGGTGGACGCAAACGGCGTCTTCAGCGCGCCGTCGAACGTCATCACTTTCTCAGTCTTTTATAGCAACCCGCTGCCGCCTCCGCCGTCGCCGGTCGCGCCTGCAAACGGGACGACCTTGACACTACCGGTCACGCTCGAGTGGACGCACGTCATCAACCCGCAGCCAAGCGGCTACGAAGTTCAGATCGCTCGTGACTCCGCTTTCTCTTCTATCGAGGTGGACGACCCGCAGCTCAATGGTCCAACGCGACAGATCCTGTCGCTCACGCCGGGGACGAAGTTCTGGCGCGTGCGATCGGCCCAAGGCAATTCCTCGCCTACGACTGCGGCCGAGACGGCCTGGTCTGCGACCGGCACATTCAGCATCAGTTCGGCTCCTCCCGTGCCAGTCTCTGTGACGCTGGCCAAGGATCCGTTCTACAGTGGCGACACGACCTTGGTTGCGGTGCAGTTGACAGCGGCAGTTGGAGCAGGCGGCGCGACTATCAACCTCAACAGCTCGAACCCTGGCGCGGTTCCCGTCCCGGCGACTGTCGCGATGCCTGCCAACACCGCCTGGATGCAGTTCCAGTTGCAAGCGGGGCAGGTGACAACGCCGACGCCCGTGACGCTCACGGCGACGCTTAATTCCGGCTCTGCTCCCGCGCAGTTCACTTTGCAGCCGCCCTCGTTGAAGTCGCTTACGATCTCGCCGAGCAGTATCAGCGGCGGAGCGCAGCCCCAAGGGATCGTGATGCTTAATGGGCAGGCGCCTGCGGGCGGAGCCCTGGTGACTCTCGCCAGCAACTCACCGTCTGTGACCCCGCCATCATCGGTGGTCGTCGCGGCCGGCGATTTCTCCGCGTCGTTCCCGATTCCGACGAGCAACGTCACGGCAAACACGACCGCAACAGTTACGGCGAGCTATGCCGGCGCGTCGGCGCAAGCGCAGGTCACGCTGACGGCGCAGCAGCCACCTTCATCGTTGACGCTTAGTCCAACATCGACAACCGGGTTGGGAGGCAGCTCTTTCGGCACGGTTACGATCGCATCGCCCTCGTCCACCGATCAGGTTTTGCAGCTCGCAAGCAGCAATCCGGCAGTGGCCTCTGTGCCCAATGGTGTGACGATTCCGGCCGGCTCGACGACGGGCGGCTTCAACATCTTCACGAGCTCTGTCAGTACGCAGACCGTCGTCACGATCTCCGTCTCCGGTGCTGGTGTGACCAGAAGCGCTAATCTGACAGTCAATCCGTCAGCACCAACACCGCCGCCGACGCCTGCTGCGCCGGGACTTTTGTCGCCCGCGGACAATGCGACAGTCGCGCAGCCGATCACGTTTGACTGGTCTGACGTCGCCAATGCGACGACGTATGAGTTACAGATCGACGATTCGAAAAACTTCAACGCGCCGCTCACCTCCAGCCAGACGGTGAGCGTGTCGCAAGCGACGATTACGGGACTGCCCGCGCAGCGGCTCTTCTGGCGCGTGCGTGCCATTAACTCGGCGGGTGTCGCTGGTCCATTCTCCGCCACGCGCCGGTTCACAGCACAGGCCGCTTCCACGCCGCCGCCTCCGCCGTCACCGGCCAGTCTCTCGACTGTGAGTGTGAGCCCGACTTCTATCGTTGGTGGAAACACGGCACAGGGTACGATCACATTGACGAGCGGAGCGCCGAGTGGTGGGGCTGTGGTGAGTTTGAGCAGCGCGAATCCGTCGGTCGTCACTGTGCCCGCGAGTGCTACCGTGGCGGCGGGGGCATCGAGCGCGACCTTTGCAGTCACCACGTCGAGCGTGACCGCCAACACTAGCGTCGTCATCACGGCGACCTATGCCGGCGTAAGCCGCACGACGACACTGACCGTCACGCCTGCGTCGACGTCCACCGGCCCGCTGCCCGCACCGAGTCTCATCAGTCCGGCGGCGGACGCACGGTTCAGCCCGGGCACAAGCATCACGTTCGACTGGACCGACGTGAGCGGCGCCGCGAGTTACACGATCCAGATTGACGACTCGGACACGTTCACGACACCACTGGTGGTGAATGTAAACACGACCGCCTCGCAATTCACGACCAGCACGCTGCCGACGACCAGGATGTGGTGGCGCGTGCGCGCCAACTCGTCCTCGGGTACTCTGGGCAGTTGGTCAGCGGCGAGGCGGTTTGAGGTGAAACAATAAACGTCTCTAATCCGTCGTCATCACCAGTGATGGTCTACCTGTACGCCGCCTCCAGTCGAGGCGGCGTACGGGGTTTAAAGCAGGTAGAATGGCACGATTATGGAAAACTTACTTAAAGATCTTCGTTACGCTTTTCGTAGTTTAGTGAAGCGTCCGGGCTTCACCGTCGTTGCAATACTCACGCTGGCGCTGGGAATTGGCATAAATACAACGGTGTTCAGCCTGGCCAATTCTGTGTTCCTCAGACAACTGCCGGTTGCTTCTCCGCAAAACCTTGTGTGGATCTTTTCGGATCGTGACAACCCGACCTCTTATCCGGAGTACCTCGAGTATCAGCAACAGACTGAACTCTTCGATGGCGTAATGGCTTACGAGTGGGTGGGTTTGAATCTGGGAAGTAACGGTCAATCCGAACGCGTCGAAGGCACTCTCGTCTCGGGTAACTATTTTGACGTTTTAGGAGTCAAGGCCGAATTGGGTCGCACGTTCCTGCCTGACGAGGACAAGACTCCAGACGCGTCTCCAGTCGCCGTCATCAGTCACAACCTTTGGCAGCGTCGTTTCAATAGCGACGCAACCGTCGTGGGCAAATCGATGGTCCTCAACGGTGTTCAATTCACGATCGTGGGCGTGGCTCCGCCTGATTTCGTCGGGGCCGAGGAAGCTTTTCCGCGACAAGTCTGGATTCCGCTCATGATGCGCGCGAGCGTTAGACCAGGTCCTGCTGGTGCCGGCAATGCGTCAAGCACTCTCAATAACAGAAACCTGCGCAACCTCGATGTAATGGCACGTTTGAAGCACGGCGTGACCCTGCGTCAGGCGCAAGCAGGAATGAATGTAGTGGCTAGCCGACTGGCGCAGAACTATCCGGAGTCAAACCGCAACTTCCAAATCGCCCTGTACACAGCAGGCAACGGCCGGCCTGTTTTTCGAGCCCAGCTAAAACCCGTCACTCAAATACTGCTCGGGGTTGTTGGACTGGTTTTGTTGATTACCTGCGCCAACGTCGCCAACCTGTTGCTGGCGCGTGCTGCTCGCCGTCGTAAGGAAGTCGCGATTCGACTGACACTGGGAGCAACTCGCACTCGTTTGATCCGCCAACTCCTGACCGAGAGTATCCTGCTGGCTGTTGCCGGTGGTCTGGCGGGTTTAATTCTGAACTTCTGGCTCGTTAGTGTGTTGACTGCACTCAAGCCGGCTGTTCCTTTGCCTGTCAATATTGAGTTTCATACTGATTGGCGAGTACTGGGTTTCACTTTGGTACTTTCAGTTCTCGCCGGGATTATTTTCGGGCTTGTTCCCGCACTACAGGCGTCAAGGCATGACCTGGTGCCCGCATTAAAAGATCACTCACAACAGCTTGGCGATCGGCGGAGGGTGTTCAGCGTGCGTAATGCGCTTGTGATTGGACAGGTGGCGCTCTCCATAGTCGTTCTGATCGGGGCTGGTTTGTTTCTAAAGAGTTTGAATCATGCGCGTGCGATCAATCCGGGTTTCGATGCCGAACACATTCTGACGCTGTCGTTCAATACAGCCGCACAAAAATACGATGCCACGAAGGCTGAGCAGTTCTATCAGCAGTTGAGCAATCGTGTGCAAGCCTTACCGGGTGTTCAAAGTGTCAGCCTGGCCCAGTCTGCGCCGCTTAGCTTTTTCTATTCGCCGGCAATATCTTCTCCTGTTTTTGTGGAGGGACACGAGCCGGCTCAGGGAGAAAACCCGCCATTCGTTGGCAACAACGCCATTGGACCAAACTTCTTTAGCACTCTGGGTGTTCCGTTACTCAGCGGACGCGAGTTTACCGAGCGCGATCGTGAAGGTGCGCCACGCGTGGCGATCGTTAATGAGACGCTCGTGCGAAATCTTTTTCCAAACACGAATCCAATCGGACAAAGACTTCACGTGTTATTGCGGCAGCCATCTTCATGGGAAATCATCGGCGTAGTGAAGGACAGTAAATACAGGTCATTGGGTGAGGACTCCACGCCCTACATTTTCCTGCCTTACTTGCAGAACCCACAGCCTGCAATGGCGCTGCACGTGCGGACCAGCGGCAATCCGAAGGAGCTGGCGGCGGCAGTCCGGCGTGAGGTTCAAGCGCTCGATCCGAATCTCCCCGCATTCAATGTAATGTCGCTGGCTGACAACATCGACATCTCATTGTTCCCGGCACGCTTTGGTGCGGTCCTCCTTGGCGTTTTTGGTTTCCTGGCTTTGTTGATTGCGAGTATCGGCATCTATGGCGTGATGAGTTACGGCGTGAGTGAACGTACCCATGAGATGGGAATTCGTATGGCCCTCGGGGCGCGAGGCAGCGACGTCCTGCGCCTGGTGATTTCTCAGGGCATGTGGCTCGCGGTGATTGGTGTTGCAATCGGAGCTGGTTTGGCGTTGGCGGTGACGCGCGTGGTAAAGAGTTATCTCTACGATGTCAGCGTTACCGACCCGCTCACATTCATCGGAATCGGTGTATTGCTGATCGGTGTGGCGCTCCTGGCTTGTTATGTTCCAGCACGCAGGGCGACGAGAGTCGATCCCCTGGAAGCGCTTAGGTACGAGTAAAGAATCATTGTCCGGATCTTCTAGCCCTCCAGCTAATACCGAATCCAATGAAAGGCCGGGGGCCTGTATCTCCATGCACTCTTGTTCCGACGCTGGCATCAAGCTGCAAGTTATGTCCAATGATATAAGCCAGGCCACCATCGAGAATGGCACTGGTTTCACCATTCTTTACTTCCGGCCATTGAACACCTAGATCGATAAACGGGTTGAGCTTTTTGGTTGGATTGGAATTCAAGGTCACCGCAAAAAGCCCGGCCGTAAACAATCGGGCTTGATCGTCTTCATACCTCGCGACGCCAATATTCGGATTCAACGAAAGTTTCAGATGTGGCGCAAAATTCCAGTCAGCCGCTAAACGGACATCTCCAGTCGCGTGTTGCGTGCGAAATTCCTTCGACCCCCACGTCGGGAAAATGCGAACGATGGTTCCCAGTGAGAGCTGACGATCGTTCTTCGAGTCGTAGATGTGATACTTGAAACCTAATGACAGCGGCGCGAATCCGGATGTTTGATTTGTTGTACTCGTCGACTGAAACGAAGTAACTCGAGTGTAGGTATTACCCTCGACGCGAATTTCCCAATGATTATCAATGCCGAACCGTAGCAGCGTGGGAACGAAGAGCGTATGCTCACGATTATCCCCGTTGCGCCGAAACTCCGCCTGAATCCCGCTTTCGATCTGAAATGTTTTTGGACCAACGACTGTGCTGCCGTCGGCAATTCCAGGCCGATCGGCGTTGATCAGATCGGGCTCGGTTGCGGTTTGCTGTTGAGCTAACGCTGTGGCCGTGGAAAGTGCGATCAAAGTCGCCGCGATAAATACGAGCCTAATCGACATTCGATTTGTCCAGCAGTTCCTTGAGATAGCCCTGCCAGATTGAAGCTATGGTATGTGTGCCGTGCCCGCGAGTTTGATCCGTGATCGGCAACAGCACGTAGCGACCATTCTTCACGTGCTTGATCTCCCGCTCCATTACTCCCAACTCAGGCGGATTGATCATATCGTCGGCAGAGTTGATTGCGAACAATGGCGCCTTGATCCTGTCGAGCATTGGAGCTGGGTTATATTCCCGCGAGGAGTCGAAGTAGTAAAGCATGTCGTTGGCATCGGTTCGCATCACGCCACTCTTCACCCGCTCCTTGTAGAATTTATCGGCGGCATCACGAGTCGGCGCCTGTTTCTGCCACTGTAACGGCGCGCTTCCCATCAGTAGCAAGATATTCTCGGCAGCGGTCAGCCCCTGTACTGGCTGGGTCTTGTATTCACCATTATTCCAGGCCGGATCGTTGCGAATCGCATCCATGATCATCTTTCTCATGATTCGATTGCGACCAGCGATCTCAATCGGCAGGCTCGCCAGCGGCATCAACGCATCCATGAAGTCGGGATAAGTTTCACCCCAAACCCACGTGTGCATTCCACCCATTGAGGTGCCCATGACGAGACGCAGGTGATTGACGCCGAGTTTCTCGGTGATGAGTCGATACTGCGCGAGCACCATGTCGTCGTACGTGTAATGAGGAAACTTCAGGTGGAGGCCGTTGCTGGGTTTGCTTGATCCACCATGTCCGATCGCGTCGGGAAGAATGATGAAGTATTTGGTGGCGTCGAGTAGTTGACCGGGCCCAAAGAGAACGTTGGCAAATTGCGGCGAGAGAAACTGGGCGCCCGTACCTCCAGTGCCGTGCATGATCAGGACTGCGTTACGGGTGACTCCGTTGTTGTCTTTCGCCGGTGTACCGATAGTTGTGTAATGAAGTTTCAGTTCGGGAAGAGTCTCACCTGAGCGAAACTTGAAGTCGTTGATTGTATAGTCGCCCTCGACTGGTGCGGGATAGTTCCTTTGTCGTTCCGGAGTTGTTTGCGCGAACGCGAGCGGGCAAGTGGCGACGATGATTATCAGAATTAGCAGGATGCGAGTGCTCGGAATGGACATGCAACCTCTTCTACTGATGACAAGATTGTGAAATCATGGTTCAGGTATGCACTTGACACGACTTACCATACCACAATGAAACTAACCGGCGCCCAAACACAGAAGGTCCTGCTGCGTCTGGCGGGTGCATTCGAGATTCTGGCTTTTATAGCGGTCGTCATGCCACGCAACTGGATGGAGATATCACACGAATGGCTTGGGCTGGGTCAGATGCCTCACGGTCCAGTGCTGATGTTTCTTATTCGCCAGGCATCTTATACCTATGGTATGCACGGCATTTCCTTGTGGATACTGGCGCTGAACGTGAAACGGTTCCGTCCGCTGATCATTCTAAATGGCATTGCGTACCTGCTCGCCGCGCCGGTGTTTTCTGTTATCGATTACACCGCGGGAATGCCGGTTTGGTGGACGATGGGAGACGGTATCGGTTGTGGCATTTTGGGTGCGGCACTGCTGTGGTGCAGTTTGCGCAGTTTGCGAGTTGAGTAGTAAAGACGATGCGGAACGTCGGAGGAAGTTTTGGACCATGGCTGAGAAGTTATGGGCTATGGCTGAGAGGATTCTTGCAAAGTCTGACGTGTTTGGCCTGAAACATTTTGTGCTTTAGCTTTGGATTGACGTGAATTCATGTTTGCAAGTTGAAACCTGCACCATGCATGACTGCCTGGCGTTTCATTTTGCTTTGCACAGTCTCGATCGCATCAAGCGGATTGAATTGCTTATCAGCTTTGGTTTGAAACTTCCTTGCCTGCGGCGATTACTTTCGTGCACGTTGCGGACCGCGTCAAACACGTGTTTGGACCTGTTACGCCTAACTCCGATTACGTCAAAACTTTGTCCGGAACTAACTCCTCCAGGCGAGATCAAGTTGTGATTCAGAACGTGTACCGTGAGAATTTCCTACAGGCTTCGGTCATAACTTGAAATTTTTACTGACCACACTTATGTTTTCTGAGACGTTCATTAGCTTCTCACCTCTCTCAATATACCGACTATAGGTGCTGGCGGCTTTGTCCCATTTGTTCGTCGCCTTCTGAGGCAATCTGCCCAAAAAGCAATTTGAACGATGGGTGTTCAGCGGGATAAATAATTCCAAAGAATTCTGAAGGTTAGTAGCGACCAAGGCTTCGGGCGAAAGTGTATTCGGACCACCGACTTAATGTTTCCGAATCACCGTCCTGGCAAACTCTTGATTTACTTGCCTTCTCGAGAGATCGATAGTTGTGTGTGTTTTTTCCAACAGGCCGCAAGGCGGCTTGAGGCGCAGTTGCCGTTCATATTAACGAAACGTTGTGAATCCTTATGCTCCATGTCGAGAGAGGATTCCAGAAAACCATACCTAACTACAGTCAAAGTAACACCAAAGGAGTCTTCTCATTCGTGCCGCAACGCGACCAGCGGATCCACTTTCGCGGCCCGGCGGGCCGGAAAGTAACAGGCCAGTAGTGCCACGCTGGCCAGCACCGCCGCGACTGTCAGAAAGATTGTCACATCAGTGGGTGCTACGCCAAACAGCAGTCCGCGAATTACGCGCGTCAGCGCGAACGCTCCGAACAGACCAATCACTTCGCCAATTAGCGCCAGCGTCATTCCTTGTTTCAGAACCAGTCTCAGTACATCCGGAACCTGGGCGCCGAGCGCCATGCGAGTTCCGATCTCCCTGGTTCGCTCTGTCACTCCGTACGACAGCAATCCATAAATCCCCACCGCGGCCAGGAGGAGCGCCAACCCTCCGAACAAACCCATCAACAGCATGTTTAGACGTGGTTGCGCAATACTGTCCGATACTATTTGGTCCAGAGTGCGAATGTTTGTAACCGGCAGAGTGGGATCAATAGTCCGTACTGCATTGCGAAGCGCGGAAACGAGCGTGGTCGGATCATTTCGCGTGCGCACCAGGATCGTCATGGCCTGGAAAGGCGCTTGTGTTGCCGGCAGGTAATAGGTTGGTTCGGATTCAGCGTTCCGGCCAGCGGATTTCACGTTGCGAGCGATACCGACGACCTCAAAAGACGTTAGCCGCTCGTTGTTCCAGATTTCTGCCGGCAGGACCGGCTGGATGCGTTGCCCAAGAGCCTTTCCGTGCTGCAAGTACTTGTGCGCGAACGCTTCGTTGACGATTGCGACTCCGGGATGATCTTGATCGTCTTGCTGCGTGAACGGACGGCCGCTAATGATTGTCATGCCAATTGTGCGAAAGTAATCCCAGCTCACCGGTTGGAAATTGGCTGAAGCCGATTGTTCTGCTTCCGATCCGGTTATTCCTTTGATCCTGAAATCATCCACCATGTTGGCCTCGAGCGGGTGGTCGTAAGCAATAGCCACGGCGTCAACGTCCGGTAAAACGGAGATGCGTTGGATCAATTGGTTGTAGAAGGCGTTCGTTTTGGGTGGCTTATGATAACCCGGTCCCAAGGTCACGTGTGCGGACAATACATTGTTTGATGTAAAGCCTGGATCGATTTGTCGTAAACGCCAGAAGCTTTTGATCATTAACCCTGCGCCGATCACCAACATCACCGCCATGCCGACCTGAAAGACTACCAGCAATTGGCGGAAGCGCTGGCCCGTACCCGGACCAGAGGTGCGAACGCCGTGTTCCAACGTCGGCTGCAGATCGGATTTCGCAGCCTGCCAGGCCGTGCCGACGCCAAACAGCAAACAGGTGACGAGCAACAGCAAAAGGGTGAAGGCGAATACGTGCCAATCGAGTTGCACCTGATCCAGGCGCGGGATCTTTGTCGGTATAAGCGAAATTAACGCGCGCATGCTGAACTTTGCCAACCCAATTCCCGCAGTCGTCCCGAGCACTGAAAGGAGGAACGCCTCAATGAAGAATTGGCGCACCAACCGCCCGCGGCCGGCCCCCAGGGCTGCGCGTATCGCGATCTCTTTGCTGCGTGCCGCGTGCTGCGCCAACAAAAGGCCGGCGATATTTGCGCAGGCGATCAAAAGCACGAGACCGACTGCGCCGAGCAGTGTGAGCAATGCCGGTCTGACGTCTCCAACGAGTTCATTCATAAAAGGACTAACAATGATTCCCTCGCCTTTGTTTTCGGCATGCTCCTGCTCGAGTCGCGCGCCGATCGTGTTCATCTCCGCCTGCGCCTGAGCGAACGTGATGGCTGGCTTGAGACGGCCCACTACTCCGAGTACATGCGCAGTCCGATCAGCGGCCCAGAGAGGATTGTAGGCCATCGGCCACCAGAATTGCTGTTGATTCTCGTCGAAAGAGATGCGACCGTCAGTGGTGGGCCATACCGGGTAGATTCCGGGAGGCATAATGCCTACCACTGTGAAACTGAGACCATCCAACCTAATCGTCTTGTTGATGATCATGCGGTCGCCGCCAAAATAGCTCTGCCAAAAAGCATTTCCCAGAATCACCACAAAGTTTTTTCCCGGCTCGTACTCTTCGGGCAGAAACGAGCGCCCGAGCATCGGCTCTACGCCGACCACTGCAAAGTATCCGGGGCTTACGTTGGCTCCCATCATCTGCGCCGGCTCACCATCGCCGGTTAACGTCATTGTCATAGGCCTAAAGGCAGCCATATTCTCAAAGACTGTGTTTTGGTTTTTCAGGTCGAAGAAGTTTGCAGGAGTAACACGCCAACGGCCATGCTCTGGAACATTCGTCCATAACGATACCAGGCGATCAGGATTCCGGTAAGGCAGCGGGCGCAGCATTACTGCGTCCACGATGCTGAAAGTGGCCGTGTTCGCACCGATACCTAATGCCAACGTCACTACGGCAACTGCTGAAACCGCAGGGTTCTTCAACAACATACGCGCGCCATAACGGAGGTCTTGCCAATATGTGTGCATCTCTGCTCCTACTCACTTACTCGTAACTAGCCGGAATTGTGTCGGTAACTCTGCTCACGTTCCAGACCGGATTCTTCTTATTCACTGTCGATTGTTCGATGTGATGCTTTTCCTTGACTACTGAGCCATCGAAGAGCACTAAGATGTAAAAATGCTAGTCGTGAGTATTATTGTGAGCAAAGGGGAAGATCCTCTGAAGATGTATCTCCCCTTTGCTAAAGGTCCAGCGGAGCTTTACTGCTTTTTCTCAATTTTGACGGCAAAACCCGCTATTACAGAAACATTTAGTTCCGCACTGACTTTGCATCTGGCAGGGAAGACCCGGGCAACTGGGTGGTGGCTCTTGCGCTCGCGCAGTGAGTTGTCCCACTGAAACGGCAGTAGTCACAACCAGCAGAGCCAGCATTAAGAGTTCAAGCGGCCTTGCACGAAAAGTCCTTTTCCGACTTCTTCTCTGTGCAACCTCTGTGTCCTCTGTGCCTCTGTGGTTAAGGAATTTGTTCGAAACAACAACCACAGAGACACAGAGGACACAGAGGTTGCACAGAGAAATCAGACTTTTCGTGCAAAGCCGGTTCATGAAGAATGGCCTGTGCGGCGCCGATCTGAACGTTAACTACCGTCAAATAATGGCCCACACTGTCGTGTATTTCACGTGCGAAGCGATTGCGCTCTTTAGTAATGGCCAGATCTTCGATCTGTGCGGCGCCCTCGCTCAATTGCTGGTTAGCGGCGGCTAATTCTGTTCGCGCCACGCGCTCACTCGCTGCGACGCGCGTGAAGACAACGACGAAAACGATCCCAACCCCATAGACGATGGCGATAGCAATCGCGTCAATCCAACGACTCTTTAAGAGGAGTGGCATTCACGAACGCCGCCAATTTATCCGCGGCTCGCTCTCTATGGCGGCTGCGCTCCTCGCGCTTAAAGCCATCACGACAAGAAACGTTCTCGCGCAATCGAGTAAACCAACTATTGAGCGCGCAGCCGACAAGCTGGCGTGGGATGAATTTCTTAAACAGGCAATTCCGATAGCCCAACGGCTAATCGGCAGTTCTGAGTTTAGCTTTGACGAGTATCTGTATCGGATCGGGTCCCTGGCAACGCGTCTGAAAGAGATACCGGACAGTAAGCCCGGACCTTATACCGACGTTGATCGACGTGTTTGGCTTGGCCCAAGCTTCAGGGGAACGCCGTTCTTCATTATTCAATGGCGAATGGCCCGGGTGCATTTCTTCCACCGCACAATCATCCGAACGCTAGTGTGTGTACGTTCTCATTCGAAGGGGAAGTGTTGCTGCGGAACTTCCAGATCATAGGTGAGGCGCCGGATTAATACGGTCCATTCCAAACCGGGGCCATTCACTTTTTCTTGATATGAACGAAAAGCCTATCGACTCGGACAATCGAATCTATGAGGTGACGTGGAACCCCCAAATGGGCCAGCCAAAGAAGGCATGACATCACACCAGGCAGACGGTTATGGTTCTGTCTCGTCCTTATCGTCATCGTCATCTTCATCCGCCGATTTCCGTTTATAGATCTCGTAATTGTTCAAACTATCAACTGACTCAAACTGCTGCATTAGCAGCTTCATCAGTTCATCTTTCCGCTCGATCGGTTCTCCTTCTAACTGCAGATCATTTTTCACTATTAACCAGTTGATGTTCCTTTCGCGTGCGATGTCGACGATTTCCTGTGGCGAGTAGGGATTAATAGTGTGATCGAACATCAGGACAGGAAATTGTGGCCGGCGTCCGGTCGTGTAATAAAAGAGATCTTCACCCGGTAAACAAAGAATGCCATCTTCGCGCGGAATCTCTTTGTCAGTGTAGGCGACGAGTTCATCAAAATCTGTTAGCCAGGAGCCACGAGTCGCCATACCTTTGAGTGCAGGATTAGTAGAACGAGCCAGGTCGCCATCATCCAGATCTGCATAGTCGAGCCGCTCATGTGATCGCACATAAAAAGCTCCGGCGATTACAAGACAAAATGCAATCACTGAAGCAAGCGTAAGAGCTGAGATGGTAAGCTGACCGTCAGGACCTCCCGAACTTAGCGCCGAAATAACAAACGCAATGAGAATCACGAACAGTGGCCACAGTGCATAAGTTGAACCCCAAAGCTGTTGCGAGAAAAACGCTCCGTGCACTGTGGCAATGACGATCAAAGGTACGAGTAAATCCGCAAATGATCTGCGACGAACGACTGGCACCATCACGACCACCGACAAAATCAAAACCAGCGGCCACAAGTTCACAAGGCGTTCCGCACGCTCTGATGCGTCGTTATCGAGAACCAGATAAATCACCGGCCAGACAAACGGGACCAATATAAAGACGACTGCCAACCAGCCTGTTTTTCGATTTCGCCGGCCAAGCCACATCAGGACTAGACCAAAGACAACCGGCAGCAGCCACCATACGGTAGCATTGTCTTTGTACATACCAATCATGTCAGCGAATGCCGGCGTTCGTCGCTGTGCGGCAAATGTGAAGGTCCAGCTATAGTAATTGTGTAAACCAGCAAAGTGATGGATAAGTAAAATGGCGACGCAGAAGCTCACTGTGAGACCCGCGAACAACAGGATGTACCTGGTGGTGTTTCGTCTGTTGTAAATGTCAATCAGAAAGAGCAACACGACACAGCCAACCGCTGAGATGAGAAAGGCTCCTCCTGTATTCTGTTTGGTGAGAAGCGGGATAACTAATAAAACTCCAGCGAAGAAACTTTCTAAAAGCGCCGACTGCTGGAACCGCGACAACAATAACAGGCAAACAAGAACGACGAAGGTACAGTCGCAGTCGTAGAATGGATGAGGAAAGATCCCGTATACACCCAAGACTGCAAGCGGAGTGGTGAGGACAAGTGCAAGAAAGCGCTTGTTGGATGTTGCGTGCAAAATTCTCAACAAGATACGCCACGTCAACAAAACACCTAGACCATTAATTACGGCGCAGTAGATCACATGATGAAAGAAAACTCGGCCCGTAAGTTTTATGAGTGCTGCCTGAGTCAGAAACGTGAGTGGGGCGTAAGGAAACGGAAAATCACGGTAGGGAATCTGGCCGAGCGACATGCGGTATGAGTTTTCGAGGATGTAGCTGAGGTCCCACAGCACTGCCAGGTGAGAGTTTTGCCAGATCACAATGGCCGCGCTGGCGACTGCTAGACAGAGTGCGATGAGCCAGTCAGTCAAGCGACCTGCGCGAGTGCCGTTCATCGGCGGGAATAATAAGTCACACGGCGGACACGAAGAAACTAACGAGAGCCGCGACATTCGACATGCGATTTCATGAACTTCCTGCAGAGCCTCTTGTAATCAGGGCATCTGGCTTCACCTATGTGGTTCTTGGCTTGATGTTTGGCGTGACACTCCTGCTGGGTTTAGCTGCAATTCCCAGGAATCCGAGCTTATGGAGCGCGGTTGTTCTGAATTTTATCAGCAAGTCGGACGTCTTATGGATTATGAAAGTCCTGTGTCCGCAAACCGAGAGATGACGTGGCGGAATCATCGCGATGACTGATCGCGATTTTTACAAGCTTGCGGCTATTTGCAAGTACACATCCCTGACCTGGCTCTCATAGTCTTCTTTCTGCTTGAGACGATTTTGGAGCAACTTCAGCGGATTCGCTGCTTCCTGAGGATCCCACCAGCCGACTTCGTTCAAGTGATCGGCTGCTACTGGAAAATCTCTCTGCTCAATTGGTTTTCGGCTACCGTCATCCGCGATCAATTCTTTCTTCCATGCTTGCGAAATTACAGGCACAAGGCCGTCGTTCCTGCCGGCGTGATCGCGAATAAAAATCCACGACGCCACGAGCGGCGCGAAAACCATCGCGAGATCTTCGGCGCCTGCAAAGGTTCGATAGTTGACGCCGTTGGTAGCTTCCAGATGCTCGGCGCGGCGGTTGAACTCCTCACAGGCTGTAATTCTCAAATCGTCGAAGCCGTCCAGATTGACAATCGGACGCAGGCCTTCTTTTAGCAAAAAACCGCCGTGGTCAATCACGTGATCCGCGAGAATGGTGCCTAGATGCGGGGTGCCGATCGTTACCAGCGTTGCGACCTTGTCGGCCATTCCTTTATCGACAATCATGTGGCGCGCATCGAGACCGCCCATGCTATGGGCAATGATATTAACCTTTTGAGCGCCAGTGCTTGCGAGGACGTCATTAACTCTGTTTCGCAGTTGTTCTGCTCGCAGATCGACCTTGCCGGCGAAGTCCTCATTCGGATGAAAAACCTGAAAGCCATGTGATTCCAGATGCGTCTTGATTAATTTGAAGTACTGAAATCGATCCCCGAACTCAGTTTCAGGGAGTTCGAATCTTGTCCTCAGTATTTCTATCAGAATGTCAAACCTGGCTATTCCGTGGGCCAGGACAATCGGGAGGCGTTGAGTAGACATTTTCAATTTCCTTTCACGCGTTCGGATCAACCACGGCCGCAAGGTGGCAAGTTGTTTTTGGCATACGGCCGCTGATGCTCGCGTTGAATAGCAATGGCCAACTTTTCATCTCGGGAAACCGTTCCAGCAGTCGCGTAATCTGTTCGACCGTGTGATCGTAGGTCCTGCGAAGCGAGCCGCAAATGGGAATCGATCAAGAGTGAGCGCGTGTTCTCTGCCAAAATGTTTTTGGAAAGCAGTTCAGGTGAAAAGTTCGCCTGGGCCGATTCGTTAATCAAATGATCGGGCAAGCGCCGGTTTTGGTGAACCCATCCGCGCAAGGGGATGAGCCACTCAGTGCCGGAAAGAAATCCGTAGCTAGGATAAGTCGTGACCTCAACGTCGCCATCGTGAAAGACCTGGTTCAGGTGACTTGAGATCTTCTTTTTCAGCATGTTGTGCATCTTCGCTCGCGATGACAGTTTCGGCTCACGTTCTGTCAGTTATGACAAAACCGAATGAAGTGTTTCAGATAAGTTGTAAACGTGACTCGCCGCCCGACCGGTATTTCACCAGGGATCGCGGCGCAGAAACACGAGTGGTCTGTAAGCGCGGAAAGGAAAGAAACTTAAAGCTTGGTGATCCTGACTACGACCGAGCAACGGGCGATATAACGATGCCACCTAATAGCTTTCAGAGTTTATTACGACGAACACTAGTTACCGTGGCTGAAAAAAGTAACCGTCGCAGGTTGAGATAATTCCCAGGACTAAGTTGATGGACGTCGTGAAAACGTTAAGAAAAGGTATGGTGCCGAGGGCGGGAGTCCGATGAGATTAGGATTTATTTAGTCAATCAATAAAACCTGAGTATCGCCGCGTTTTTCGCTGTCTTGATGTTTGCACCGTCTGCACCTTTTGCATCTGCGGCACTACGTTGTGACTTAGTTGTGACAGGCTTTGACGCGTGGGCAAGAGTCAACGTTTGGGCAACACAAGGGCCGTGAAATTCCCGGCCCCAAAGAAAATCTCTTTTCGTATCTACATTGTTGACACATGGCTCTACAAGCTGGCATAGTAATGCCATTGAATTAGAGAAGGGTTTTGAGCAAAGTGAGAGTAACTGTAAAAAAATGGGGGAACAGCGCCGCTGTCAGACTTCCAACTTCGGTAATGAAAGCAACACAGCTTGAGGTCGATGAGGTGGTTGAAGTGCACGAGGATGGAGGTCGCATCGTTATTGAGCCAGTAAGGCCGAGGCGATACGAACTGTCTGAGCTGTTAAAAGGCATCACCAAAAAGAACCAACATCAAGAGGTTGATTTTGGCCCGGCTGTGGGTGGAGAGATTTGGTAATGCCGCGGCGCTACGTACCGGAAGCCGGTGACATTGTTTGGTTAAACTTTACGCCGCAGGCTGGCCACGAGCAGGCGGGACACCGACCGGCACTGGTGTTGAGTCCGCGTGCGTACAACGCGAAAACAAACTTGATGGTCTGCTGTCCGATGACAACGCAGATCAAGAATTATCCTTTCGAAGTGGAGATTGCGAGTACGACGCCCCCAAGTGTCGTTCTCGCCGACCAGATAAAGAGTCTCGATTGGCAGGTTCGGAAAGCTACGCGTAAGGGCATGGCATCGGCGGACGAGCTCGCAGATGTGCGCGCTAAGATTTTCGCACTTATTGGATAATTTAACCAAGGATGGGCCAGGATTAGCGGGGGCGGCCAGGAAGGCGCGCCCCCGAGTTTTTTTGAAGTTGGGGGCCGCTAAACGGCTCCCGCAAACAGCTCGCGCTCAACCGTTGCGACCTGCGCCTCGACTATGCCGTAAACGTTCAGCTCACCGCAGCGCGCGAAGGCCAGGTGTTTCGCAGTGTTCGCAAGTGATTTCGGATACGCGGAGTCTTCGATCGAAGACATCAGCACGAGCAGCGCTGCTGATTTTGCTTCAGACTCATCACCACCGCGACAGATGATGTCGGCGAGTGCTCTAACTCTTTTGTCGCTCAAATCTTGTTCGCGCGTGTCGGGTTTTTGCGACCAAGTCGATTGTCTCTAACGCGGTTTCGCCCTCATCGGCGCGGCGGACAAGTTCAGCCAGCCACGGATCGTTGATCTCCATCGCGTAGCGGATAATCGCACGGCTTTGTGGATCGATCGAAGTGTCGTTTAAAACTGCCTGCGCCCTTCGTTTAAGAGCATTCAGAATCGTCGCAGTTGTGGTTATTTGGTTTGCGTGAGGTGCTTCGTGGCGCACGGGCCGGAGTTTGGCTGATGATTTTCGGGTGTACTTTCATCACGATCTTGATGAAGAATCCCTGAACTCAAATCATCAGATCGTTATCGTGGCGGCATCACTCGACGACAGTACCGAGCGCATAGTGAAATACCTTAGCGAAAAGGACATTCCGATCAATGTTCTATTCTTCCAGGTCTTCACACTTGGTTCCGAACAACTGCTTAGCCGGGCGTGGCTGCTCGATCCTGTTCATACGCAAGTGAGCGCGGCGACTGCTCCGAGCGGACCCGCCGAGCCGTGGAACGGCGAGTTCTACGCCTCATTTGGTGAAAGCGCCACAAGATCCTGGCTGACGCTGTGCAATATGGATTCATTTGCGCTGGCGGAGGGCCGTGGTACTCAAAGACTCTTCAGTTACTTGAGCCAGGCGACAGGGTTTGGGTGAAGATCCCTGGTCACGGTTTCGTAGGTGTTGGACGCGCAACGGGACACGCGCAGCCGGCTTCCGAATTTAGGATCAACACACCATCAGGGGAACGACCGGTGCTCGACGTCGTCAGTCGTGGAACGTATCAACGCGAGTTTATCGACGACCCTGAAAAATGTGAGTACTTCGTTCCAATTCGTTGGGCTCAGACGGTTCCAATGGAAAACGCGGTTCAAGAGATTGGGATGTTTGGAAATCAAAATTCAGTTTGTAAGCCCACCACTCTCAAGTGGCGCTGGACAATCGAGCGACTGAAAACGCGGTTTCCTGGATTTGAAATGACCAAGGAGTAACCGAATATGCGGACTCATTTGGAATTGATCCTGAGGGGAAGTGGTTCAGCCAAAGATCATGCCCCAGCTCGCGATAAACCGGAGTTTCCGCCGGCGAAGATGTAGATACTCCGATTAGTTGCCGTCGTTCATCTGGCTCCTTGTCTCAGGAAAAGTGAGGCTCAATTAGTGATATAGGTTTTGAGTTGTCGCCAATCGCTTAGCATTTGCTTCACCCGGGTACATTCCAAAACGAGAGTCCGTGCGATGTCAAAGACCGATGAAAAACGCGGCGACTGGACCTTGTAGACTGGAACAATTACGAAAGGCGGCGAGAGGTAATTGTTAGTAGTACAGGCGCTGGATGTAGGTGATATAGAAAGGTTCGGACGAACTCCTGGGCAATGCGTGTTGTAACCTTCAAACTGGACTGAACCCCTAGATTGAGACACTCGAAATAGGCACACTTAGCAGAGAAAGGAGCTGCAAGTGGCCAAGAAACGAGTGGGACGGTATTCAAACGAGTTCCGGCGGATGTGCGTCGAGCGCATGAAACAATGCGACGACATTGGGGCGCTGGCGAAGGAACTGAATATTCATCGACGATATTTGTACCGCTGGCGCGATCAACTCGAGCCAGTGGAGAAGAGTGAGGGACCCCCACCACAGAACTCACGTGAATCCACCTTGCGTAAAGAGGTCAGCCAACTCAAGCGAGTGCTGGCCGAGAAAACCTTAGAACTAGATTTTTTCAAAGGTGCCTTGCAAAAAGTCGAGGCTCGACGCCAGCAGAGCGGCGGCTCTGGCGCGAAGGCATCTACGACCAAATCCGGGAAGTGATGTCTTTGCAAGGCAGCTTGAGTATTGAACGGATGTGTCAATTAGCCCAGGTAAGTCGCGCCGGCTTCTATAGATCATTGCAGGAGCGTTTACCAGTGGAAGAAGAGATGGAAGTACGAGCCACCATTCAGCAGATCGTGTTGGAGCATCGGCGCCGCTACGGCTATCGACGAGTGGCCGCGGAACTGCGGCGGCGTGGGCTGCTTGTTAATCACAAACGCGTTGCGCGTCTGATGCGTGAAGATAATCTGCTGGCGGTCCAGCCGCGGGCTTTCGTAGTCACGACTGACTCAGAACATCAGTTTGAAGTGTATTTGAATCTCGCCCGCCGTCTGAAGTTGACCGGCATTAATCAGCTCTGGGTGGCTGATATCACGTATATTCGGCTGAAATCGGAGTTCGTTTATCTGGCCGTCATCCTGGACGGCTTTTCACGCAAGGTGGTCGGCTGGGCGTTGGAGCGAACCCTGGCCACACGGTTAACCAAGACTGCCTTGCAACAAGCCATTGCGGCACGCCAGCCAGGGCCAGGTTTGGTCCATCATTCCGATCGCGGGGTGCAGTACGCTTCACACGAATATGTGCAGCTGCTACAAGCACACCAGATGATCCCCAGCATGAGTCGGCCGGCGAATCCTTATGACAATGCAAGTTGTGAAAGCTTTATGAAGACGCTCAAGCGTGAAGAGATCTATGCTAACGATTATGTTGATCTCGAGCACTTGCGCAGCAACATCGAGGCGTTCATCGACCAGTACTATAATCGCTGCCGCTACACTCGGCGCTCGGCTACCAACCACCAGAAGAGTTCGAGCAGCAACTCGAATCCGCTGTAACTTCCGCGGGTGCAACGATGAGTTTTTTCAGGCATGGGGAGGCCTATCGACCCGATGGTAATCAGGCAAACATAAGGAGCGGCCCGCAGACCGCTCCTCTTTCGACCATCGGTTTCGATGAGTCTCCGGCTGGTTATTCCTTGGCGAGTTGCTCTCCAGCAGAGCTCGCCTCCGCTTCACCAGCCGATGCAGATTCTGAACCAAGAGCAATAGTTTGAGAAGTGAAACTTATTCAACGGCAAGTGTGCTAATTGAAACTGTCTCAACCGAAGGGGTTCACCCCAAAACTTTGTGACTTAGTTGTGACAGGCCGAGCGCGACGACGAGCAAGTCAAGTAAGTAAAGCAATTAAATTGAGCATTTGGTGCCGAGGGCGGGAGTCGAACCCGCACGTCCTTGCGGACAACGGATTTTAAGTCCGCAGCGTCTGCCATTCCGCCACCCCGGCATCTTGTCCGCAACGCCGATTCTACCCAAGCCTTTCCGCTTTTGCTAAACCACCAATGTCGTGAGGTCGAATATCGATGAGGGACAGATGAGGGACTGCTCTATCCGACCTTTCGCTCGAACTCGACCGCTTTGTCCGACTGGTTCGATCAACTTTTCCACGGCCCGCTTCCAGCGCTGCATGTGGAGCGCTCGCATAGATACAGAAAACTCCTCCACATAACGTGGTGGTCTGTGAATCCGCGTTTGACACGGCGTCCCAAGGGTATAATACTGCTCCAACTCGATGTAGTTCTCATCCAACTCAATCGCAGTTCTGCCCAGAACAAAAGGACCTCCTGTAAGGAAGCAGAGGATTAGCATGCTTGCACCGTCAACCCGAGTCAGTATCGGGAATAGAATACTTGGTTCTCTTCCTCATCGGGAGTTTGCCCGGCTCGCCCCGTATCTGGAAACGGTTGAGCTGAAAAAAGGTGAAACCGTCTACCTCACTGGCGATGATATACAACATACTTACTTCCCTGAGAACGGTTTACTCTCCCTGGTTTCGATAACCGAAACCGGTTCCACAATAGAAGTGGCCATGTGCGGCCGTGAAGGAGGAGTCGGACTACCGATGATCCTGGGAAACCATATGATTCCGTATGAGGTCACGGTCCAGCTCCCTACTGTTGCACTGAGGATCAGAGCGAAGGTGTTGCAAGAAGAGTTCGACAGAGGTCAAACCTTACATGAAGTAGTGCTACGTTATCTCAATGTGTTGTTTGCACAAACCTCACAATCGATTATCTGCAATCGATTTCATAACCTCAAACCAACACTCAGCCGGTGGTTACTGGCAGTTCACGATCGAGCCAACTCAAATAGCCTGGACCTCACACACGAGAATATTTGCAATGCACTGGGCGTCCCGAGGACCGCTATAACGAAGGCCGCCGGTGAAATGCAGAGAGAGGGCATCATCCGCTACAGCCGGGGCAAGCTCTTTATTCTCGATCGAGCCAGACTCGAAGCTCACTCCTGCGAGTGTTACCGGATCACGCACAATCAGCTTGGCGAGTTTCTGAACGCATGAGTTCGTAGTCTCTCCTGCCTCGCGATCAGGCCAATGTTTGGTTTCAGACAGGGTCTAAATTTAGACAGACGCAGAAGGTAAAATCGATTTCAGATTTTTCGCATACTTCTCGCTGTCTTTATCTCTCGATCGACCCGCAAGGCAAGCGGTCATCTGTCGATTGCTTCCTTTAACGTTTAAAGAACCAGGCAGGCACACGAACAAGGCGTTTGCAAACAACCGTTAACGGAAGTAGCGGTTGCTTGAGCGCCGGAACATGCAGGAGCTCTCGTTCGAGTACGAGTCCAGATAGTCCACGGTCGTTCAACCTTCGAGACCTTATTACAGGACCTTACGATTCTCTCGCGTTACGGATATCGCCATATTGAGGAGTAATTGTATGTCGCAAGTTGGCGTTCACGAGTCAGAACAAGGCAATTCGGCAACAACGCACGACGAGCAAGAAGTATTTGTTTTCCCCGCCTCGTTTGCCCAGCAACGGTTGTGGCTGATCCATCAACTCGAGCCTGACGATCCGTCCTACAACGTGCGCACTGTGCTGCGTTTCGAAGGAGCGCTGGATGTTGACGCGCTGCAACGAGCACTCGACGAAGTGGTACGCCGTCACGAAGTGTTACGTACTACGTTTGCCGTCGTGAACGACGGGCCGGCCCAGATCGTTCATCCGGAGCTGCGCATTGTGACCGGGATGGTCGATCTGTGTGATGTGCCGGCGGCAGAGCGTTGGGAAGAGGCGCTACGCCGGGTTACGGAAGAAGCACAACGGCCGTTCAACCTGGAAGAGGGACCACTGCTGCGGGCCTTGTTGATACGGCTGGCAGAGGACGATCACCTTTCCATTTTGACGATGCACCACATCATCAGCGACTTGTGGTCCAGATCGGTGCTGGTCGAAGAGATCTCCGCACTCTACGACGCCTACCTGAACGACCGGCCCTCACCGCTGGCGGAGCTGGCGATCCAGTACGCGGATTTTGCGGAGTGGCACGAGCAATGGATGACGGGCGAGGTGCTCGAGAATCAACTCGCTTACTGGCGCGCGCAACTGGAGGGCGCGCCGGCAGCCCTTCACTTGCCGACAGATCGCCCGCGTCCTGCTATTCAGACTCATCACGGCGCAACAAAGGCTATCGTCCTGGCGCCTGCGACTGTGCAAGCGCTGAAAGAACTAGGTCGGGAAGAGCATACAACCTTTTTCATGGTCCTGCTGGCAGGCATCAAAGCGCTGCTCTATCACTACACGGGACAAACAGACATCGTGGTGGGGACGCCGGTCGCGGGCCGCAATCAGGCGGAGACGGAGAAGCTGATCGGCTTCTTCGTCAACACGCTGCCGTTGCGCACGGACCTGTCGGGAGAACCGAGCTTTCGTGAACTGATAGGTCGCGTGCGCGAAGTGGCGCTCGGTGCTTACGCGCATCAGGAGTTGCCGTTCGAGAAGCTGGTGGAGGAGTTGAAGCCAGAGCGTAGCCTCAGCTATACGCCGCTGTTTCAGGTCGTCTTTGCTTTCCAGAGCGCGAACACTTTACCGCCTGCATTATCGGGAGTGCGTTTGACGAGCCCGTATCTCGAGAACACAACTGCAAAGTTCGATCTGACGTTCCTCGCCATCGAGAGGGAAGAGCACCTCAATTGCTCGGTGGAATACAACACCGATCTCTTTGAGGCAGCGACGATCACGCGGATGCTCGAGCACCTGCAGCGCTTGTTTGAAGCCGTAGCCGTTAATCCGGCCCGGCGAATCGGTGATCTGCCGCTGCTGAGCGAGGCCGAGCAGCAGCAGTTGTTGACGGAGTGGAATAGCACGGCGACTGCGTATCCGCGCCAGCAGTGTGTACACGAGTTATTCGAGGAGCAGGCTGCGCGTGCCCCGGAAGCGACGGCCCTGGTCTTCGCGAACGAGACGTTAAGTTATCGCGAGCTGAACGAACGCGCGAATCAACTGGCCCATCGTCTGCGCGCGCTCGGCGTTGGTCCAGAGGAGACAGTGGGTGTGCTGCTGGAGCGCTCGCCGGAACTGTTCGTCGCGTTGCTTGGCATACTGAAGGCCGGCGGCGTCTACGTGCCGCTCAATCCCGCGTATCCCGCAGAGCGTATCGCGTTCATGAGCGAGGACGCCCGGGTGCGCGTGCTGATTACACCGGAGACGTTTGCGCACCTCGACGACGAGCCGGGCACCTTTCCAGCACAGTGGGATCCGAAGCTTGGAATTCACGTGACTTGAAGTCGCGGC
>JADMIO011294207.1_pt1 | contig 31265 bp, 17 predicted proteins | sample 8958161 | NCBI WGS metagenome assembly JADMIO01 (sample SAMN16585339, study PRJNA669376) | soil metagenome | isolation source: Crop rotation soil | place: USA: Cullars Rotation, Alabama | collected 2011 | reverse complement strand
GCCGCGACTTCAAGTCACGTGAATTCCAAGCTTCGGATCCCACTGTGCTGGAAAGGTGCCAGTCCAAGCCGGTGGGATCTTTGACTTGTGCCAACGTTGACACGTTCCCACTGCGAAGATCTACAGCTTGCAATGATACTACTGCGGTATACAAATATTCTGTCTGGCCAGTCACTTCCTCCACTTTGGTGAAGAGAAACGAGCCATCCGCAGAAAATTGCAGTGTGTCAAATTGAGGTTCCGTGTCGAGTCGACTGATCGGCTCGAAGTCTTTCGCCCGCAGCGTGGCCACTTCCTGCTTTGTCCAAGTCGCTGTGTCAATGGCGTGAATGTGGGCTTCAGCCTCGCCTCTCTTGTACTTTGTCTCGATGCAAAGCAAACGCCTGCTATCAGGAGACCAACACAAGACGCTCCACTTTGTAGGGCGCGTTACAGGGCGAACCATGAAACGCTTTCTATCCGCTCGGCTGTAGATGAACAGGTAAGGGCCACCGGTTGTTTCTCCCGTTTCTTTAGCGACCTGCTCCGCTTGGTCAGCATCCGGCGCTCCGAAGAAAGCGATCCATTTGTCATCTGGCGAAGGCACAGGCTGATAGCCTTCACGAATAATCAGCTTTGGCTGGCCACCTGTAACGGGGAACTCGTAAATGTCGGGACGCGGTCGGCGGTTGAGGTGCTGCTGAGCCTCGCTCGGCATGGAAGGCTCATCTCTTTTGACCCTTGGATCGTCCTGCTTCGCCTCCTGTGTTGCAGCAGGCATCACGCTGTAGAGCAGAGTACCGTGGTGAGTCCACGAGAGACTTTTTACGGATCGATTTTGAGCGACGAAAGAACTCTTATTCGTTTTTAGGTCATGAATATAAAGCCGTAAAGGAGACCCATCCTGCGACTCATTTCCCTCAGCGTCTCCGCCACGCAGATAGGCAAGATAGCGGCTATCAGGCGACCAGTGGACCCGTCTGTAGATAAGCGCTTCCTTGAGTACCTGCCGCAACTGCTTTGTTTTTAAATTCCACAGGTAAAGGTGATAAGAACTAAACCGTTCATATGGCCATCCCACCTTGAATAGAACGGATTCTCCGTCCGGCGAAAACTGAGAGTCCCAGACATGATCCGGTGAAATTCTTCCCCTGAAGATGACAGATGCCTTGATACGATAAATGACGGCAGCCTTCGGCGGGGAAACGTTTTTGTCTATGTCACGTAATAGGGAAAAGAACTGCCAATCTGCGTTCGGGCCGGGCGCCGGTATAGGTATATAGGCAATGTAAAATAGCTTTCCACTCTGGAAGACTTCAGATGGCGTGAGTGATAAAAGCGGATCTTTTCCGGGTAGCTTTTGGACTTGCTCCACCCGTACTACCCAGCGAGGGACGGTTTCTTGGCTCCCTTGCTGATTCTTCTGCGCACTTGCGGGCTGTATGAGTGTTGTAACGGCTACAGTGAGACCAACCAAGTGCGTCACGATTTGCTGTCGATGAACACGGCGCATCGTGAGATCACTCCTTTTCAGTTCGACCTTAATCAACTCACCTGCACCAGGCTCAGCTTGTCGCCCCAGAAGCGGGCCAGAGCCTGGCGTAACTGTTGGTGTTGGGGAAGTTCTAGGTGTGGATCGGTTGCCACCAGATCAAAGGCGGCTTCGCGTGCCTGCTGAATGACCTCGACATCGCGGATGATGTTAGCAAGGCGAAAATCGGGCATACCGCTTTGTCGCGTGCCGTAGAACTCGCCGGGGCCGCGCAGTTGCAAATCGTGCTCGGCGATCTCGAAGCCGTTTTGTGTCTTGGTCATGACGGAAAGGCGCGAACGGCCTTCATCGGTTTTGGGGTCGCCCAGCAGTACGCAGGTGGAGGGATGCTCGCCGCGCCCGACACGGCCTCGCAACTGGTGCAACTGCGAAAGGCCGAAACGCTCGGCGTCCTCGATCAACATCACGGTCGCATTGGGCACATCGACGCCGACTTCGATCACCGTGGTTGAAACCAGCACGTCGCGCATTCCGGCGCGGAAAAGCTCCATCTCTTCTTCGCGTTCCAACACGCTCATCTGGCCGTGCAACAATCCCACACGCACATCGTGCAACTCCTCGGCGCGCAGACGCTCGGCGAGCGCGGTTGCCGCCTTCAAGTGCGCCAGCTTTTCCGATTCTTCCACGAGCGGGCACACCACATAAGCCTGGCGCCCCTTCTTCACTTCGTCGAGCACGAACTTATAAGCACGCTGCCGCTGTGCCGGTTTGATTTTGACGGTTTTGATCGGCTGGCGGCCCGGCGGCAGTTCGTCGAGTACGCTGACATCGAGATCGCCGTAAACCGTGAGTGCCATAGTGCGCGGGATTGGTGTGGCGGTCATCACCAGCACATCGGGACGCAGGCCGTCTTGTCCCTTGTGCTGCAAGGCGGCGCGCTGCATGACGCCGAAACGGTGCTGCTCATCGACCACGCACACGCCGAGCTTGTTGAATTCGACGCTTTCCTGAATCAGCGCGTGTGTCCCGACCACAATGGTCGTGCGACCTTCGGTGATGTCGGCCTGGATGCGGCGCTTCTGCTTGGTCTTAAGCGAGCCTTCCAGCAAGGCGACTTCGATGCCCAGCGGTTTGAGCAGGCGCGTGAGTACACTGAAGTGCTGCTCGGCCAGGATTTCGGTGGGAGCCAGCAATGCGCCCTGGTGACCGGTGGCATGCGCCGTCCACAGCGCGTAGGCCGCGACCACGGTTTTCCCGGAGCCGACATCACCATGCAACAGCCGGTTCATGGGGCGCGGCGAGCGCAAGTCTTTGCGGATTTCGTTCATCACGCGCCGCTGCGCGCTGGTCAACTTGAAAGGCAATGCCGCCAGAAACTTCTTGATCTTGTCATCCTCAACGACATGGCGGATGCCCACTTCCTCGGTGTGCGCCGATGCTTTTTTCTGTGCCAGTGCAAGCTGCAATAAGAACAGCTCCTCGAACACCAGCCGCGCACGAGCCTGTTCCTTGAACGTCCAATCATCGGGAAAGTGAATCTGTCGCAATGACCACGGCAGATCGCTCAAGTTAAACCGTTCACGGATCACGTTGGGCAGCATCTCTTCCACGCTGTCGGCGCAACGGTCGAGCGCGTTGCTGATGGCGCGGCGCAATGCGGTCTGAAACAGTCCTTCGGTCATGGGGTAGACCGGCACGATGCGGCCAACTTGCAGCGTATTGTCCTCGCCCATGATCTCGAAATCGGGCGAGTCGATCTGTAGCATGCCGTTGTACTCGTTGATCTTGCCGTAGATAAAGAGCTGCATGCCGGGCTGGAACTGCTTCTCGCGCCAGGGCTGATTCCACCATTGTAAATCCGCACGGCCACTGGCATCGCCCACGCGCACGCGGGTGATCTGGCGCCCGCCGCCCATGCGCCCGCCCATAACGCGGGTCTGCGGCGGGAACAGCACCGTCGCGCAGATGCTCTCCTTCGCGCCGGGTTCGACCTGCGCCAGTGGCCTGACGACGCGACGATCCTCGTAACGGGCGGGAAAGTGATACAGCAGATCGTAAACCGTACGCAATCCCAACTTGCCCAGAGCCTCGGCGCGCTTGGGACCGACTCCTTTGAGATAGGTCAGCTCCATGTCGAGCGAGCAGGGGCCTGGGGTTTGGGGTTTAGGGGTTGGAGTTTGGGGACTGGATGCTGGATGCTGGATGCTGGATGCTGGATACCGGTTGCTGGATGCTGGATGCAAGCCTGTCGGTGCTGGATCGTCTTTCTTATGATTTCCGTCTGCTGCGGCTCCATCGGAGTTCTCCGGCGCTTGTTGGGGCCGTTCACCGGCATCCGGCAGTTGGTATCCAGCATCCAGTTCATCCAACAAACGGCAGGATTCCTGGACGATGCGGCGGCGCTCGGCGATGTCAACGTCGGCATATCGCTGCCACAGATGGTGCAGGCGCTGCAGGCGAAACTCGGCTTCAGAAGGTATCTGGCCGGTTGCAAGTCCCGCCAGGGCACGCTCTGTTTCCGCCTGCATGTAGCCATCTAAGCCGCCGATCACGGCGGCGTTGCCGAAGTCGAGCTTTATCTCTGCCGTCAGGGGCTTGCGTAATTTGGTGAGGGTTTCCCAAAACATAACCAATGACCACAATGCAGTGTACAATGCCCGGCTCAACCACGCCGCTATAGTGCGTTTGCCCTGTATTGTTGTGTTATTGTCACAGTCGCATCGTGTAGAATAAAATCACTCGAAGTGTGAAGATCGAATATTTCCTATGCTGATTCCGTTCAACGTTGATCGTCCATCGCGGCGCCCACCTTACTATACCTACGGTTTGATCGCTGTCAACACCTTCCTGTTCCTGGTGACGATCTTCGTCTCCAACTTCAATCTGGCTTTTGACCAGGTCGAGGGCAAGAAGGACATCAACCAGGTGTTGACATCCGATCCACCCACGGTGCGGGCGGCGGTCCGACAAATCCTGAGCCGCCACGGCAACAGCGCGGCGCAGACGGCTTCGGATACTCAGATAGACCAATTTGTCGCGAGCCTGAGCGAAGATGCTCGCCAGGATCTGGCTTCACAAATCATATATGAACAGGACAGTAATGCTGAGGCTTACCGCCAACTCTGGCAAATCAGTCATGTCAAAGATTCGGTGGTGCTGGAGCCGCATTACTCGGTGCTGAATATCTTCGCCTACAACGCGGCGGCGCCCTCGCTGCTGGGCCTTCTGGGGTCCATGTTTCTCCACGGTGGGTTCGCCCACTTGATCGGCAACATGCTCTATCTGTGGGTTTTTGGGCGTGCTCTGGAAGATACGCTGGGTCCGCTCATTTACCTCGGTGCCTATCTCCTCTGTGGAGTCGCAGCGACCCTCTTATATCACATCATAACGGTGCAGTTCACGCCTCATTCGGCGGGATTGCCGTTGATGGGCGCCTCCGGTGCCATCGCCGGAGTACTCGGCCTCTTTGCAACGCGCTTCTATCGCACGCCGGTACGCATCGCCTATGCTCTGCCCAACGTCCTTGCCGTGGTTTTCGGCGCTGCGGCACTGGCCGCAGCCGTCGGTTGGTTCATGATTGGGCTGCCGGGCGCGGTTGCCGGCTTTCTGCTGGTGTGGGCCGGCTTCTTTGTCTACGCGCGCAAGTGGGGCTTTGGCACTTTTGCCGTGGCGTCGGCCTGGGCCATCGGTGTCTGGCTTCTGGCGTTCAACCTTTTACCTGGCATTGCTACCCTCTTTTCCACCGAAAAAGCCGGCGGCACTGCCTACTGGGCGCACATCGGTGGCTTTCTGTTCGGGATGCTCTATGCGCTGCTGATCGGATCGAACGAAGAAGGCTCCAGGGAATACTTGCAGGAGGACGCGCAAAAGGCGTTTGACCAACGCGACATGGAGAGTGCAATCTCGCGCGCGGAAAACCTCCTGGAACGCGAGCCGAACAATGGCGGCGCCTATGAAATCATTGCCAAAGCCCATGACCACTATGGTAGGGCAGAGCAGGCGCAGGACAATTACGAGCTGGCGATCAACAAGTATTTGCAGTCCGGCCAGCGCGATGCCGCCGTGCACACTTATCTGTACGCGTTACGCAAAAATCCAAGTTTCATCATGCCGCCCGCAACCCAGTACATTCTGGGCAACCACATGGCGAAAGGACTCGACTACCAGAATGCAGCCGAAACATTGGCCAAGATTCCTTACACGTCTCCCGACGCTCCCGAAGGCGAATTGAGCTTGTTGCGTAGCGCGCAGATTTACCTGCAGAACCTGAACCAGCCTGACATGGCAGTACAACTGCTGCAAACCGTATTGGAGCGTTACCCGGACACCCAGTGGATGGCCCAGGTGCAGCAGGGTCTTAAACTCGCCCGGAGTCGCATGAGCCAGTCGGCTGACTCTGCACCACCACGCACCGCACCTTGAGCAACAATTCTCAATGTGCTCCTGTGACGTGTCCAGTCTCACGCAAAGCCGCAAAGACGCTAAGAACGGCTTGAAGATAGAGAATCGAGAATGCAAGGCGGAGAATGGCTCACAGCAGTGCACTTCGATCTTCCGTCTTTTCCATCCTCTAAACCTCTTGGCGTCTTTGCGTGAGGCTCAACTGAACATCAGTTACTGCACTTACCCGCGTCCGGTTCCGATCACCTTGCGCGGCTTGGAGCCATCGGCGGGGGAGAGGATGCCGTCACGTTCCAACTGGTCGACGATGCGCCCCGCGCGTGGATAGCCGATCTCGAACTTGCGCTGAATCATGCTGGCGCTCATTTCGTCATGGCGGATGACGAATTCCCTGATCTCGTCATAGAGGTCATCGCGTTTTTCCACGACCATGCTGCTGCCGTCATCGCTATCGATTACCTCATCGACTTCGTTCAGGTCAAGTCCGTACTCGATGTCGGTTTCGTCATCCGCATAGTGGTTTTTGACAGCTTCGACAACGCGGTTGACTTCTTCTTCGCTGAGAAAGGCTCCCTGGATGCGCACCGACTTGCCGCCGCTGTTGCTGTCGAACAACATATCTCCCGATCCAATGAGGCGCTCGGCGCCCACACTGTCGAGAATGGTGCGCGAATCGACCTGGCTGGCGACCGCGAACGCGATGCGCGCCGGAATGTTCGCCTTAATGACGCCGGTGATGACGTTGACGCTGGGGCGCTGCGTGGCAACGATGAGGTGGATCCCCGTTGCCCGCGCCAGTTGCGCCAGGCGGCAGATGAGTTTTTCAAATTCAGCGGCGGCGGTCATCATCAGGTCGGCCAACTCGTCGATGACAATGACGATGTAGGGAAGCGGTGCTTCGTCCTCTTCCAGCTTGGAGTTGTAGCTCGCGATGTTGCGCACGCCACGCTCCGCGAACCGCTTGTAGCGGCGATCCATCTCGGCGATGGCGCCGCGCAACGCCCGCACGGCGTCCTTGGGCTCGACGACCACGGGGTGATACAGATGCCGGATGTCTTTGAACAGCGTCAGTTCGACGCGCTTGGGGTCAATGAGCGAGAACTTGACTTCTTCCGGCGTGGCCCGCACCAGTATGGAGGCGATGATCGAGTTCAAACACACCGATTTTCCTGAGTTGGTGGCACCGGCGATGAGCAGATGTGGCATTTTGGTAAGATCGGCCCATTTCGGCTGGCCGGCGATGTCCTTACCCAGCACGAAAGCGAGTTTCGAAGGCGCCGCTAAAAACTCGTGGCGTTCAAGTACATCGCGCAAGCGCACGAGATGCACGCGCTTATTGGGTACTTCGATGCCGACGATATTACGACCCGGCACCGGCGCTTCAATGCGCACCGCAATGGCCGAAAGCGAGCGGGCCATATCGCGGTCGAGGTTGGCGATGGCCGCCACACGTACACCGGGCGCGGGCTGAACTTCGTAGCGCGTGATGACCGGACCGCGTTTCACGTCCGTCACGCGCGCGTCGATCTTGAAACTGGCCAGCGTGTCCTGCACTGCCTGGACGCCCGCTTGAATATCGTCTTCGACACCGCCAATGTCGGGCACTACGGGCGGATCCAGCGCGCGCACCGCATCGTCGAAGTACTCCGGCATGAGCGGGCCATCGCCGAAGCGCCGCCGGGGCTTTGGCTGACGCGTCTTTTTAGGGACAAGACTGCTTTCACCTGCTCCGGCAGTGGCCAGTGCCTGTGCTTCCAGAGCCTCCATTGGCGTCATTTCGTCTTCGCTTCTGGGTGTGATTGGCTCAAGGGGCTCAATCACCGAAACCGGTGGCGGCGCATCCGTGATCTCGATGCGCGGCGGGGGTGGGGCCTCGACGGATGGTGTCTCAAGGGGCGAAGTGGCTAAGGACGATGCTGCGGCGGAAGCATCTGGTGAAGTCGCTCCGTTGGTGTTCTCCAGAGTGGAGGCGTCTGCGGCATCAGCCAACAGATCGTCAACAGGTAAAAAGGGCGAGCGGCGAGCGCGTCCACGCCCTTGAATCACTTCACCTTGCAACGAACGCCTCGCGAGAGTGGGGGCGTTATCGGCAGCGTCTTCGTATCCGCCGTCAGACGCACCGTCATACTCATGGTATTCTTCGTACTCTCGCGTGGAGCGCACCATATGCAGCGCATGACGTACTGTGGCACCGATACGGCGAGCGCCTCCGCCGACGAAGGCACCAAGCCGTGAAGCGATCTCGGCGAGCGATACTTCGCTGAAAAACAAGGCCGCGACCAGAGACAACGCCACCAGAGCGATGACGGCGCCGATCTCGCCCACAGCCACGCGCAGCAGCCACGCCAGCGCGCCGCCAAGGTACCCGCCGTGTGAGAAAAGCGCGTCTTTATCAGTGAACTCGTGTCCGTGCGGCACTCCCAGATGCACGCCGGTCAGCAATACCAGGAAACCGACACCTGCACCGCGAAAGAAGGCGCGCAGGTTGGCGTGGTGCCGGCGCGCAATGAGCAGGAACCCGAGGACGCACACCAGAGCCGGAACGACGATTGCACCGATTCCAAACATCCAGCGTAGCGCACCGACGCCGATCTGGGGCAAAAAGCCTTCAGCCATAGGAAGTTGCGCGTTATATAACAGGAGTGCGCCGATGGCAAGGCAGAGTACACCGGTAACTTCATAAGCTATGGCGCGCGGAGGCGTCTTCGTGCGGCGCGTGGCAGTTCTTGAATCCAGCGAACGTGTCGATGACCGGGAAACTGATGCCGCCGAGGAACGGGGCCGCTCGGAAGCGCGCGACGCCCTGGACGGAGAGGTCTGTTGGATTGTGGACTCGCGTGCAGCATTTCGTGCCGCAGCGCGCAGTATCGAGGTCGACGTGGAACCCGCATCGGCGGACAGCACATCGCCGCCGCGACGCCGGGACGAGGCGCCTGTTGACGCTGCGCCGCGGCGCGAGTCCTCCGCATACTCTATGAAAGATGGATTATGAGATGTACTGTCGAGGTCGTCCGGCTCCAGCGTAGTGGGACGGGGCATAACTGTTCTCCCGTGGGCTTCAATGGTGGCTCGATAATGAGTGCGATGCCGTCAGTTGTTTATGGGGAGGCCCGCAATGATTCTAACTGCACGCTACATGGCTGGCAAATATCACGGGCGCAGACCGGCTCAAACCGAGGATGGAAACGGTGAAAATATCATGCCGTATCTGTGTACTCGGCGCTGCAGCGGAGCTATAGGAACGGCACGTTAAGCAAGTGTAACGAATCTTCCTCCACCATATTTGCCACAGGATGATACTTGACGGCATAGTGACGCTTGGTGATGCTTGACAACGAGTTTTACGGTACAATTAAAATGGTTGCAATTCCCAACAATTCAGTATACAATCGCAACATACTGTTGCAGATGATCGCCGACAATTGCAGCCCCTGACACAGCCTATCACAGCGTGCCCGCTTCTCAGCCGTGCTTTTGATGAGATCAACCGAAAGGCTAACCCAAAGATTAACCATTTTGTTGTGCCGCTGTCGCGTTGAATTCCGTTGCATTCCATAGGCTACGATAGATGTCGTTCAAATTGCTGTCTGAAGGTGTTACTATGGCATTACCTCCCAAAAAATCATTGATTCAGATCCTGGGCGAAAAGGGCAAGATTACGCGCGACCAGGCGATAGATGCCACCAAGCGCAAACAGTCCACCACCGACTCCTGGGAGAAAATCCTGGGTGATATTGGTATTTCCGAAGTCGATGTCGCCCAGGCTCAAGCGGAAAGCCTGGGTGTGCCTTTCATCGACCTGTCGAAGGAAAAAGCCGATGCCAAGGCGCTGGGTTTGGTGCCGGATGACATGCAGCAGCGCTACAAGGCCGTTCCGGTGCGTCTCGAGGGTCGGCGCCTGACGGTCGCGATGACCAATCCTAAAGATGTCTTCGCGGTCGACGAGATCCGCATGAAGACCGGCATGGACGTGCAGGCCGTCATGGCGACGGCATCGCAAATTCAGTCGTTCCGCAACGGTGCGGCAGGTGCGGCAGGCGCAAGCACAAGCAATGGCAGCAATGGCGCCGCTGCGAGTCCGGATGTGCAGAGTAACGCCAGCTTTGACACGGAAATCGAAGAAATGCTTGGCGCGCTGGCGCCGGTGCAAAAAGATGCCGCTAAAGATGGTAAAGCGAAAAAAGGTGGAGACGAAAACCGCAGCATGGCCGAAGCGATGGAAGCTGGCGAGGACAACGAGGGAACTGACCTCAGCGCCATCGGCGGCGATGCCCAACTGGCCGACGAAGCACCCATTATCCGCATCGTTAATACGGTTTTGATGTATGCCATCAAAGACGGCGCGAGTGATATTCATATCGAGCCGCAGCAGAGAGGCGTGCGCATCCGCTACCGCATCGACGGCGTACTGCACGAGCAGATGAAGGTGCCGCAGTATGTTCTCAACCCCCTCATATCGCGCATCAAGATCATGGGCGATATGAACATCGCCGAGCGCCGCATTCCGCAAGACGGTCGCATCCACCTCAAGATGAAGGACAAGGAGTACGACATGCGCGTCAACTCCTGTCCGACGGCCTACGGCGAGAAAGTCGTGATGCGTATCCTCGACAAAGGCTCGGTCATGATCGGTCTCGATAAGCTGGGCCTTTACCCCGAGACGCAGGCCAAACTCCTGGACATCTGCCAACAGCCGAACGGCTGTTTCATGATCTGTGGCCCCACCGGTTCCGGTAAGACAACGACGCTGTACTCCGTCCTGAACGTGGTTAACAGCATTGAGAAAAACGTCATGACGGTCGAAGACCCGGTGGAGTATCAGTTGCCGGGGTTGTCGCAGGTGCACGTCAACCGCAAGGCCGGCCTGAGTTTCGCCAGCGCGTTGCGCGCCTTTTTGCGCCAGGACCCTGATGTCATCATGGTTGGAGAAATCCGTGACCTGGAAACGGCGGAAATCGCGATTCAGGCGGCGTTGACCGGTCACCTTGTGCTCTCCACTGTGCACACCAACGATGCGCCCTCAACGGCTACACGTCTCGCCGACATGGGCGTCGAGCCGTTCTTGATTTCGGCATCGCTGGTCGGCGCTCTTGCGCAACGTTTGGCTCGCAAGATTTGCCCGGATTGCAAGGAACCCTACAGCCCGCCGCGCGAGACCCTGTTGCGCTTTGGACATGACCCATTGTTGCATCCCGAGGTGCAATTCTTCCGTGGCCGCGGCTGCGACACCTGCCGCCAGACCGGTATGAAAGGTCGTCTCGGCATTTACGAGTTGATGACACTTAACGACGAACTTTCCGATATGATCGTGCGCCGCGCGCCGCTTTCTGAAATCAAGGAAGCTGCCCGCGCCAACGGCATGACCACCTTGCAGGAAGACGGTTTCCGCAAAGCGATGGATGGTCTTACCACCATTGAAGAAATCATGCGTGTCGTGTTTACCGGAGGACATTAGAATTTCGGATTGTGGATTGCCGATTGCGGATTATGGGGATCGTGCCGGTAGAGCATTGGTGCATCATTGCGCTTGACGCTGAATGATGTGAAGGCGGGAAATCATTCCGCAACCCGCAGTCTAAAATCCGAAGTGGAGAGAGGTTTTTATGGCTCAAAATCCAAATAATCCCGGCCAGGGAGTACCGGGTCGTCCAATGGCCGTTATGCCTGGTGCCGGAGCGCCGGCTGCTGCCCGTCCCCAAGGGATGCCGCCGGGAGCGGTTCCCGGACGTCCGCAGGGGGTAATGCCTGGTGCCGGACAGCAGGTTGAGACTCCGCGTCCGATGCCGCCCGGTATAGGGCAGCCGGGTATGGGCCAACCAGGCATGGGCCAACCGGGTATGGCGAACGGCCAACCGGCGGACGGTCAGGCGACAGTGGAAGTCAAGGAAAAGAAGCCTTTGGACGAGGTCTATATTGACGAACTGCTGGCCCAGGTCGTCCAGATGAAGGGCAGTGACCTGCACCTGGCTGTGGGCAAGCCACCGTGTATCCGCATCCACGGCAAAGTCAAGGAACTAGATGAGTACGAGCTTCTCCGTGCGCCCGTAACGCAGCGCCTGATCTACGATATTCTCTCGGATGAGCAAATCCAGCGTTTTGAAAACGATCTGGAACTCGACTTCGCGTACACGGCGGAGAACGTGGCCCGCTTCCGTGTCAATGCCTTTCGCGATAAGGGCAATGTGGCGTCCGCGATGCGCGTCATTCCGAGTAAAATCCCTTCGGCAGAAGACCTCAACCTGCCGCCGGTGATTCTCGATATGGCGAACCGCCCGCGTGGCTTGATGCTGGTGACGGGGCCGACCGGCTCCGGCAAATCGACGACGTTGGCAGCCGTGATTGATAAGATCAACTCGTCTCACGAGGGACATATCATCACCATCGAAGATCCTATTGAGTTCGTGCATCCCCACAAACTTTGCGTTGTGAACCAGCGCGAAGTGGGCGCCGACACCAAAAAGTTCGCCAACGCCTTACGCGCCTCGCTTCGCGAAGACCCTGATGTCATTCTGGTCGGCGAAATGCGCGACAACGAGACCATCCACCTGGCAATCAGCGCCGCCGAAACCGGTCACCTTGTTTTCGGCACACTGCATACCAACTCGGCTGCCGAATCGGTCGACCGCATGGTCGGCGTTTTCCCACCGGAGCAGCAGGAGCAGGTGCGCACCCAGCTCTCTAACTCGCTTGTTGCCATCGTGACGCAGCAGTTATTGCCCAAGGTGGGTGGTGGGCGCGTCGCAGCCATCGAAATTATGATTGCCAACTCGGCGATTCGTAACCTGATCCGCGAGGCGAAGGCGCACCAGATGGTGTCTATTATGCAGACCCAGACCCAACTCGGAATGCAAACCATGGATCAAGCCCTACGTGACCTGTATCATAAGGGCCTCGTTACCTATGATGACGCTATTTCGCGCGCTCACAACGCGGGTGAATTGGAAGCCATGATGCTCAACCGTGACGATACGGCTGCCCAGGCACCCGCGCGGCGTAGATAGCCGTAGATAACGGACGCGAAGCGCTGCGAAAGAGCGGTCATCCGGGTGTTCTCGCGTACTCCATCGGGCTATGGCAACCGCCGGGCTTCAGTAAAGCGAGCATTGCAAAACGGAAAAAGCCAGGATCAACTTATCTCCTGGCTTTACGTCTATTCTTATCTGTCCAATCCGCGCTAACGACGCACGGTTGCAAAGACGTGCAAAGATAATGGAACGGCACGAAAACTGCGCGTCTCAATTGTCACCGTAAGAACTTTCGTGTATAATATGCTGTCACATTGCACGGGTTCAGCCGTCTATAATCAGTGATCTATAATGGATAGACATGGATAGACACTGCAAACACACTTCATGAACTCGAACGATCAAAAATAGGACGGACTGCCGCCTTGATAACTTAGCCCGTCGCCGGGGCTTCGGGTTCATTCGTTTTTAACTTCCGCCCTCGTGCACCCTGTTGAGGTGCGCCGAGTAGTAATGTAACGAGGAGATACGTATGCCGACTTTTGCTTATGTTGCCAAGGACAAAGCAGGGAAAATTGTCCGTGGGCGCAGAGAGGCCGATAACGAGAAGATGCTGACCAAGCAGCTTCAGGATTCGGGCTACTGGGTGACGCAGGTCACCAAGGAAAGCGCCACGGGAAGTAAAAAGAAACAAAGCCCGCTCGCGCGCTTTAAGAAGGTCAAGCTTAAAGACAAGTCGATTTTCGCCCGCCAGTTCGCCGTTATGATTAACGCCGGTGTGAGCTTGGTGCGCGCCCTGTCGGTGCTGCAAACGCAAACCACTAACACACGTCTGAGAGACATCGTCAAGGACGTGCAGGACAGGGTTGAGGCCGGTGAAACGCTGTCGCGCTCGCTGATGTACCATAACGACATCTTCGATAACCTGTTCATCGGTCTGGTGCGCGCCGGCGAGGTCGGTGGTGTACTGGATGAAACGCTGGAGCGCCTCTCGCAATTCTTGGAGAGCGACTTGCGGCTCAAACAGAAGATCAAGGCGGCCATGACCTATCCGGTTCTGGTTTGCGTTGTGGCCTTCCTCATCGTGACTGGTTTGGTTACCCTCGTCGTGCCGAAGTTCATCGACATCTTCAAAGACTTCAAAGTTGAAATGCCGGTGATGACCCAGATCCTGATCAGCACATCCAAGTTTATGACTTCAAAAGAAGGCGCGCTCATCTTGTGCGTTGGCATCCCGATGCTGATGTTTGCCTTTAAGAAGTTCATCAAGACCAAATTTGGCAAGCGCATCTGGGATAAATACAAGTTGAAGGCGCCGGTCTTCGGCAAGCTGAGCCACAACATTGCGGTGGCGCGCTTCACGCGTACACTGGGCACGCTGCTCCAGTCCGGTGTCCCTATCTTGCAGGCGATGGAGACCGTGGCCCATGCCATCGACAACGAAGTCTTCACCGAGGTCATCATGGGTGCGCGTGCCCGCATTCGGGAAGGCGATCCCATCGGGGAGCCGCTGGAAAAAAGCAAGATGTTCCCGCCCATGGTGATCCAGATGGTGTCCATCGGCGAAGAAACCGGTGCGCTCGACCAGATGCTCTCCAAGGTCGCGGATTTCTATGAGGCCGAAGTGGAAGTGCAGTTGGAATCGTTGGCTGCAGCCATAGAACCTTTGATGATCGTTATTTTGGGTGTCATAGTTGGCTTCATCGTGATCGCGCTGTTCATGCCTCTGATCGCCATCGTAGCGACGCTCTCCGGCGGCAGCGACTAAATTCTATCTAACCGCAAAGAATCCGCCCAGAGGGCACCCGAGGACGCAAAGAGAAGGAAATGGAAGTCGGGAATAGGAGATAGCAGGAACTCCCTCTATCTTCTCTTTCCATCTTCAATCTTTCAAACTCTTCGCGTCCTCGGGTGCCCTCTGGGCGGATTCTTTGCGATTAATTTTCTATGCTCCTCCTTGTTCTATTTGTACTGGGCGCTCATGTCGGCTCATTTTTGAACGTGTGCATCTGGCGTTTGCCGCGCGGTGAGAGCGTGGTGGAGCCACCTTCGCATTGCCCTCGTTGCAATACGCGCCTGCGTATGCTCGATCTGGTGCCGCTACTGTCGCAATTGGCATTGCGCGGGCGCTGTCGCTACTGCGGCGCATCCATCTCCTGGCGCTACTTCGGCATCGAGTTCCTGACCGGAGTACTCTTCGTGCTGGTTGGGGCACAGCCCGGCAATATAGATGGCGGCTGGTGGAGCGGCGTCTGGGTGGGTGATCCTGCCCGGCTGCTGCAAGAGTTGGTAGTCTTTTCCTCACTGATCGTCATTTTCTGGATCGACTATGAAACGTTCCTGATACCGATTTCAGCCGCTTTGCTGATCGGGTTGGCGGGCGTGAGCTATGATGTTTGGCAGGTCGCTCACCAGAGTAGAGCCATGACGGAAGCGAGCCTATTCGGCATTCCTCTGCTGCCCGCTCCGTTGCCCGAATCGATCTTTGCCATGGTGGTTACGGCAACGTTCCTATGGATCGTGCGTGCCATGTTCACCTGGATGTACGGACAGGAGGCGATGGGGTTCGGCGACGTGTTCCTGGTGGCGGGTATCGCCGCCAATATCGGATGGAAGCCGACGTTGTTCACTTTCTTCTTTCTGTCAGTGGTCATCGGGGCACTGGTGGGTTCCATCCTGCAACTTCCGCGTGCTGTGCGTGCTTACCGGTGGGCCAAGGCACGATCAGCCAGGCTTCAAGATTCCGTAGTCGGGAAGACACATGCGCATCGTTCGCTGGCATGGCCGCTGGCGCGACATGCCTTCCGCAAGTCGATACCGTTTGGACCGATGCTGGCCGTAGGGGCAGTTGTCACCATCCTCTATGGTGCCCGCCTCAATGACGCCTATATAACGTGGGTCAACTCTGTAGGCCAGCCTGCCACCACAATGAATAGATCAGCCACATCGTGAATCGGTCTAAAGCCGCGTCATACGTAGCAGCGCCCGCTTAAACTGGTGCGATAGTATCGCCGAGTACAATCTCGCCCTGCACAACCAGCAGCTGAGGTGGCATGGCGGGTTGTGCTAAACGTTGAAGAGCCAGACGGACGGCGGCCTGGCCCATCTCGAAGAAGTGCGGATCGATACTTGTCAACTGGCGATTATTCATCGGCAACGCTGGCAACGCGTCGAACCCTGTCACACTGACATTTTCCGGGATGTGCAATCCCTCATTCTCCAGTGCCTCGATGACTTGTCGTGCTAAGATGTCGTTGGCGCACACCAGTGCCGTAGCACCATCACGTACAGCGTCCAGTATGCCGCGCGTATCGTGCAAACGGCGATTTTTAAAGATCTCCTGCCCGAAGGAACGCTGTTGGCGCAGGTCGAGTCCACCACCCAGGCAGCCCATTACGAAGCCTGCCTGGCGCGCTTCGTAAAAACTCGTCTGCGTATGGCCGCCCACCCAGGCCATACAATGATGACCAAGCTCAATGAGACGCGAGACAAGAGCACTCACACCCTCGACGTCATCCGAGAGGACGGCATCTAATTTCAAGCTTCTGTAAACGCGGTTCAAGCTAACAACAGGCACACGGCTCGCAATGTAGGCTACATCGCGTACTTCATGCGCGCCCCGCAAAATCACTGCCTGACACACATTGTCGCGGATCAGTGACGGCACTCTCGACGGGTCGTCCTCCATGTGTCGGCCCTCGTCACGGGGAATAGTGTGTACGTTGAGCAAGAACCCCTGGCTATCCGCTCCGGCCATGATGCCTTCCATCATCAGCACAAGATTCTGATCGTGTCGCGCGTTGCCGATAGTTTCTGAGTGCAGCAACAAGCCCAATGCACCCCTCGACGTTTTTTTACCGTTTCGGCCTGCGCGGCCTGAGGACCCCCTGTAGCCTAAACGAAGTGCCGCCTCATTAACGCGTGAGCGTGTCTCAGGATGAATCAGCGGATCATTCCGTAGCGAACGTGACACCGTAGCCGATGAGATATCCAATTCTTCAGCGATGTCTTGCAGGGTAACTTTCACAGCTATCATTATAATACGTCAAATCTATGTCTGTTATTTATTTGCAAGAAATTGCAAAAATATTTTTGCAATTTCTGTTTAAAAGACGGAAACGTCGGGTATAATTATTGCTAACCACATGGGTATTAACAGCTGGATTATGGAGGATGTATGAAGTACTTTGAGCAAGGGAAGTGCAGTAACAGACGGTTCGGTTTTACGCTGATCGAGCTTTTGGTGGTAATTGCAATCATCGCTATTTTAGCTTCGATTCTATTTCCCGTCTTTGCGCGAGCGCGCGAAAACGCGCGTCGTTCGTCGTGCATGAGCAATTTGAAGCAGATCGGACTGGGCATTATGCAATATGTCCAGGACTACGACGGGTTCTTCCCTTATGTCAGGGTTCTCTCCACTCCTAAAATCAACTGGGGACAGAGTATCTATCCTTACGTAAAAAGTACTCAGATATTCCAGTGTCCGTCTAATCCACAGAAAGACTATGCCAATGGAATGGGTTCCAACGGTCCAGGTTATCCGAACGCCCCGGCCTCCTACGCGATGAATGACCGGATGGGGTCTGTAAACTTCACTGCGGCCACTGTTCAACCTCCGCTGCATGAGGCTGGTCTTGACAAGTCGGCACAAAAAATCATGATTGCGGAAGATAGCCCACCCACTGGCACTGCACCGACTCCGCTGTATGCTTATTGGGATTGGGGTAACACCAATGGATTTGAGACCTATGGTTTCGCCGGGCACCTGGGGACATCGAACTGGTTATTCTTTGATGGTCATGTCAAATCGATGAGGCCAACGGCTACACTGGCTCCGCTGAATATGTTTGGACAGTTTAATGGCAATGTCGCTGCCGATGGTTCTGGCTGTAATGCCTATTCCAATACCATCGGCACCCAGGCTATCAACTGTGACGTGACTCCACCAACAGCACTTCAGGATATGGGCGACTTGGAGACCAGATTCAAGTAAGCAGTGCGATGCGTTTGCCTCTGCTAAGCCACCGATCCACATGGACGGGTGGAACTACTTGTTTTGCGATGGTCATGTCAAATGGCTGAAACCGAAGGTCACCATCAGCACACCAGGCGTAGACTATAGCACAAGCAAGGTGCTGGCCAATGGCTCCAACTGCAACGGTACCATTCAGTTTCCCTGCGGTATGTGGACAATCGATGATGGCGATTAGTACCTGAAGCCCACAATGTAGAATTCCCAAAAGTACAGTTTGATACCAGATAGGGAACGAGGCGGAGTTGGGGATTCCTGGCTCCGCTTTCGTGTTTGTTCCATTTCCTGAGCTGACAAGTGAGTTATGATACTGTGCAATGACGCGGAATGGAAAGGAAAGTATATGCAACGGTTCAATGTTCTCTGTAGCGTTACCGCAATGGCCAGCGTTCTGCTGAATGTGGGGGCAAGCGGCTTTTCACAGACACAGGAGACCACAGCTGGCACTGGAAAAACCGTGACCGTTGCGGCAGATGGCAGCGGCGATTTCAAGACGGTGCAGGAAGCGATCAATGCGGCCCCGACCGACAAGACCAAACACTTCGTTATCCACATCAAGCCTGGAACTTACAAGGAAAAGCTAACAGTTCCCAAAGGCAGAGGCCCAATCACGTTCCTGGGTGACGAGGCCCGCACCACTGTGCTGACCTATGATGATTACGCGGGTAGGCTGGATGCCGCCGGCAAGGAGTTGGGAACGGGCGGTAGTTACAGCGTAAAAATAGACTCCGACGATTTTATCGCGGAGAACATCACTTTTGAAAACTCCCACCCTATGGGTGGCGGGAAGGGCAACCAGGCGTTAGCACTGAGTTTCAGTGGTGATCGAGCAGTGTTCCGCAAATGCCGCTTCCTCGGCAGGCAGGACACAATTTATGTGGAACGCAAACGCCAGTATTTTGAGGACTGCTACATCACCGGACAGGTGGATTATATATTTGGCGGTGCCACCGCATGGTTCGAGCGATGCGAGTTGCATTGTGTGGCGCCCGGTGTCTCCATCACCGCAGCCTCCACGCCACAGGAGCAACCGTATGGCTACGTGTTTTCCAGTTGCAAAATCACTGCGGAGCCCCCGGCGGACTGGAAAACGCATCTGGGTCGGCCCTGGCGCCCATACGCCAGTGTGACCTATCTGAATACGGAAATGGCCGACATCATTGCACCCGAAGGTTGGGACAACTGGCCGAATGCAACCAACAACGAGGGCAAGGACAATGAGAAGACGGCGCGTTTTGCCGAGTATGACAGCAAAACGCCGGACGGCAAGCTGATTGTTCTGACGCCGCGTGCAGTCTGGACCAGGCGCCTGACTGCGGAAGAAGCCGCTGCCATTACGATAGAGAAGGTATTCGGGGATTGGGATCCGAGAACGGCGCTGGCCTCGGACAGTGCCACGAATGCCGCCGTCACTACGCGTACGGCTGCTGCCGTGGCGCCGCAGGCCGCCGACCCGACTCTGACGATGGAACGGATCGCCACCTTGCCGGCTGACCGGCGCGCCACATGGCAGCAGTACCTCGAACGCTCCGCCGCGCATCTGCGCTCCGACAAGGAAGTCCTTAACGCCGAGTTAAAGGCGAATGGTCTGGCCGAACCCGTTGCCGCGCCCGAAGGCTCGGTCTTCAAGGTCAGCACTTATCCGGAGACATGGTTTGCCTCAGACGAGGCGCGGCGCATCGCGGATGCCGTTGTCTCGTTTCAAACGCCCAGCGGCGGATGGTCGAAGGCAGTGGCTTTCGATAAAGGACCGCGCCGTCCGGGAATGCACTGGACAACGCACAGCGACAGTTGGTATTATGTGGGCACCTTCGACAATCGTGCCACGACCGAGCAGATGATTCTGCTGGCCAAAATTTATCAAGCGACCAAAGACCAGAAATATGCCACTGCATTTCTCAAGGGCCTCGATTACATCTTCGATGCGCAGTTTCCTAACGGCGGCTGGCCTCAAGTCTATCCTCTGGCAGGTGATTACCACGATGAAGTCACCTTCAACGACGACATGATGGTGCATGTCCTGGAACTGCTGCGAGATGTTTCCAACGGCACTCCAGAGTACTCGTTTGTAGACGAGGCACGCCGCGCCAAAGCCCGCGATGCAGTCGCGGCGGGAGTACAATGCATCCTACAAGCCCAAGTCGTGCAGAATGGTAAGCTCACTGTCTGGGGCGCGCAGCACGACGCGCTGACCCTCGCCCCGGCGGCGGCCCGCAAGTTCGAGCCGGTCTCGCTCACTGCTGGTGAGAGCCTGGGCATTGTGCGCTTTTTGATGGATATGAAGAAGCCCAGTCCGGAGGTCATCCGGGCCGTCCAAGGCGCCGTGGCATGGTACGATGCTTCTAAGATCATGGGCATCGAAGTCGTTAAAAAGCCGGATACCACCATGTCGAGAGGCTTCGATACGGTTGTGGTGCCCAATCCTACCGCTCCGCCCATCTGGGCGCGCTTCTACGAACTGGGGACCAATCGTCCCATCTTCATCGGACGCGATGCCGTCGTCCGATACAGTCTGGCCGAGATCGACCCGGAGCGACGCACCGGCTATGCCTGGTATCAGCCCAAACCCAAAGACTTGCTGGAGAAAGATTATCCCAAGTGGCAGGCCAAGTGGGCGCCGGAGCAGAACGTCCTCAAACATTAACACGAACCTGGCGTTCAGCTTTTCAGTTTGATTATTAACCCCACGGTGTTCCAGTCGTGAGCGTGGGCTGGATCAGTCGGGGCTCGATGAGGATGCAGCGGCGGTGCTCGTGCGGGTGCTGGATGCGCCAGAGCAGTGTTTCCGTTGCGACCCGTCCCATCTCGCGCAGTTGAATGTCTATGGTGGGGAGGCGCGGGTCCAGCGGACGCATATACTCGTTGCTGGAAATCAAGTCCATGTTCTCGCCGCAACGCACGCCGCGACGCTGTAGCCCCAGATAAAGCTGCTCCACGAACAGCAATCCCAGCGGTAAGAAGATGCCCGTGACTTGCGGGGTGTGGGCTAACAACTCCGTGATGATCTCGTCTATCGAGAGACCCTCTCTCTCGATCACGAACGGCATTATGCCCCCGGCTTTGGCGAACCGGATAAAACGATCGGTTCGGGTATGAGCTTCGGGATGCTCCGGTCGCGGATTGATGACGGCCACGTTGCGGTGGCCGCGCTCCATCAGGTAATTGAACCCAATCTGTACGAACCTCTCGTTATCCGGCTCCACGATGTCTCCCGGCGCCGGCCCGAAACCTGGCCGGAAGATCCACACCGTCGGCACCGGCGGAAGTGGTCTTGCTAACCCGCCGCTGGGGCTGCGCACGATGAGACCATCCACCTGCACCGGGTCAAGACACCGTGGCAAATCGCCGCCTGGAAATAAGCGCGTCACCAGCAGGTGAAAGCCGCCCTCTCTAGCCACAGTTTCGATGCCATCGATCAGCTGCCCGATCACCGGCGTCTGACTGCTGTCGCCCAACCTGGCCGTGAACAGCAGGGCGATGCTGGTGGCAACGCGCCCCAGAGGCGAAGTACGGCTGGCCACCGGACGCCCGCGGCGCGTGGCTGCACGCTCATAGCCGACTTGACGAATGGCACCTTCCACCAACTGGACGGTTTCAGGTGCAACGTCGTGACGATTATTGAGTACTCTCGATACTGTGGTCAGCGAGACATTGGCGGCCTGGGCAACGTCTTGAAGAGTAGCGGGCATAGCGGGAAATTCCTTGAAAACCAACAATTAATCTCCATTATACCTGAGAGATGAGCTTCTAACATTACTCGCCTTGAATTTTCCGGTAAATTAAAACAGTAGAAACGTGTTTATCGATAGCAAAATAGGGGTATAATACTATTACATTTTTCCGTTAATTTCCGGTAAAATACAACAGGATTCCGGTAAATTAAAGTCATCCGCCTTAGCTCAAAGGCGGATGACTGGTGGAACTAATGGAAAACATTCAGCTTATTCAAGCAAAGGAGCAATGAGCATGAAAAGAAAGACGTCCACACAACGGGATAGCCACAGACAGCTTGTGGCAAAACAGGGATTTACCCTGATCGAGTTACTGGTTGTAATTGCGATTATCGCAATTTTGGCCTCGATCCTGTTTCCTGTGTTTGCACGGGCGCGCGAAAACGCCCGTCGCTCGTCGTGTCAGAGCAACCTGAAGCAGATCGGCCTGGGTGTTATGCAGTATGTGCAGGACTATGATGAGAAGTATCCACCCTCAGGGTTCAGGAATGCCACAAACTCCTCATGTACCAGTACCGCCCAGCGCTGCAATCCGTGGCAGGGGCTTGTTCAGCCCTATGTGAAGAGCCGGCAAGTGTTTGCCTGCCCATCCAATCCGAGGAACGCTGCCCTCATTAACGGCAGCGGTGAAGTCTGGGGCACCCCGATTTCCGGTGGCATTCCCGTTTCCTACATGGCCAATGGTGGAGTGCAGAATAATGCCAACATTGCCCCGAGTGGGAGACCTATGAATGATAACCTTGCCGGTGGTGGCATTGCACAGGCCCAGCTGCAAGAGGTAGCGCAGACCATTTTAGTGCATGAGAATAACGGCACCACCAATGATCCGGATGTCTGGAACTCACAAACGAGTTACTCAGACGGAAGCGTTATCTTCACCAATCACTTGGGCACAAGCGTTTTCCTGTTCGCCGACGGCCACGTCAAGGCGCTCAAGCCGATGGCCACCATCAGCACGGTCAACATGTGGAGTGTCGCTCCGTCGGCTCCGGGCGACGCCCCCGCTGGTCTGCCTTATCTACAGTCTGCTATGCAGTATCAAGCAAGCAAAGTGCAGTAAGCCGGTTCAAAGGGTGAATGAACGAGCCTCATCCACGGAATAGATAACCACGAGCGGGCATGAAGGCGGAGTTGGAAGTGTCAACTCCGCCTTAGTATGTCCAGGAATGACAACCTTCAAGGAAAGTATCTACACAGGGCTGGAATCTTAAGTGCCCGGGTTCTCCATCCCTTCTTAAGGCATCTGAGAAACTGTCTGAGAATGGCGAGTTTGACTCCTCTCCCGCAAGGGGAGAGGACGGGTGAGGGGTCAAACAGAACAGTTTTGGTTGCATTTTGCTCCCTCCCCCAGCCACCTGCCGGGAACCATCTGGGTGGGGCACCCGCGCGAGGGGAGAGGAATTCTCAGATTATTTCTGAGATCTTAAACTATTTATGCTACGCTGGACACACCAAGGCATCGTTACAGAAATCCGGAAACTGCACGCCAGGGGAGCAGTCTTAAACTACCGCTCCGCAGCAAAGCAGTATCCAGATCTGGTAAGGGCAGCCGAGCAGCACTTCGGCACCTGGCGGCGCGCCGTCGAAGAGGCTGGCATCGATTATGACGCCATGCGCACGTACCAGCGCTGGGATCGGGAGCGCATCGTCAGGCGTATCCGCGAATTGCATGCTGCCGGTTGCGACTTGAGTTGGCGCAGTGTCAGCTCAGAAGGCGATCCGCCCTTAGCCTATGCCGCGATCAGACCCAATGGGTTCGGAAGCTGGCGCGCCGCCATCGCTGCCGCCGGTTTGAACTATGAGGAACTGGCCCGCTACCAATACTGGGACAAAGAACGCGTGTTGCGCGAGATTCAGGAGAGGCATCGTGCCGGCAAGCCATTGTCTGTCTCCGATGTGGAGCGTGATAGTGCTCCGCTGTTGTGGGCAGCGCGGCGTCGCTTTCGCTCCTGGGATGAGGCTCTGGTCAAGGCCGGTATTAATCCCGACCACATGCGACTGCATCCACCGTGCAGTCCACCAAACGGCAGCTTAATCTTCGACTTACCCGCAACATCGCTGGCTTCGCAACGAGATGAAGGAAGTTGCGCCAGGCAAAGTTGACCGCTTTTGCGGTTGACCGCTTTTACCGGTGCAACGTCCGGTTTTCGACAGTGAGTCACGACCACGTCAAACACGACCACGTCAAAAAGGAGATTTATGAAACGATTCAATGCTTTATTTAGTTTTGTGGCAATGGCCGGTGTGTTACTGAACATCGGAGCGAGAAGTTGTTCTGCGGCTCAGGAGAACGGAGCCACTGCAGGGAAAACCGTAACCGTTGCAACGGATGGCAGCGGTGATTACAAGACGGTGCAGGAAGCCGTCAGTGCTGTGCCGGATAACAGCGAAGTGCGTACTGTTATCCACATCAAGGCGGGCAAATACGAAGGCAATGTCATCGTTCCTAAGAATAAGACCAACGTCGTATTCGAGGGCGAAGGCGCCGAGAAGACGATCCTCTCCTGGGACCGCAATGTCAACGATCCGGCTCCCGTCGGGGCGGGCCAGTTCGATCCGGGTGTCCTCATCCAGGCCAATGACTTCCGGGCTGCGAACCTGACGATAGAAAATACTTCCGGAGATCATGGGCAGGCTTTGGCCTTGCGCGTGGACAGCGACCGCGCAGTTTTCGAGAAATGTCGGCTGTTGGGTTGGCAGGACACGGTCATGGTCAATAACGGTCGGCAGTACTTCAAAGACTGCTATATCGAAGGGCGGGTGGACTTCATCTACGGCTCGGGCACAGCGGTGTTCGACAATTGCGAAATCCACAGTAAAAACGGCGGCTACGTCACGGCAGCCGGTACTCCGCAAGAGAAGCCTTACGGTTTCGTGTTCCTCAACTGCAAACTCACCGGTGACCCCAACCCGTGGATTGATCCGGCTACCGGCCAGCCGAATCCGAAAAGTCGCCCTGACGCACTGGCCTATTTGGGCCGGCCCTGGCGTCCTGATGCAAGTGTCGCCTTCATCAACTGCGAGATGGGCGATCATATCCGGCCCGAAGGCTGGCATAACTGGGGCAAGCCTGAAAGAGAGAAGACCGCGCGCTATGTCGAATATGGCAGCAAGACGCCCGATGGTAAGCCGCTGGATGTTTCGAAGCGCGTGCCCTGGTCAAAGCAACTGACGTCCGAGGAAGCCTCGCAGTACACTATCGGTAACATCTTGGGTGGCTGGACGCCCTGAGTCACGGCCTCCTCGGAACGAACCATGCTCCTTGAGCGCCGCGTGAATCTTAGCGCCAATGAGTCATGACACCATGCAAGGGGAACTTATATGCGACGCGTCAAAACTCTGATTAGCCGAACGGCAATAGCCGGCGTGATGCTGAACTGGACCTTATGGGGTTGTGCCACCTCACAGAGTGCTCCCGGCGCGGTTGTGACGACACCCTCTGCCGCTGCCGTAGTGCCGCAGGTTACTAAACCGACTTTGACAAAGGAACGCATCGCCGCCTTGCCGGCTGAGGAGCGTGCGGCGTGGCAGCAATACCTCCAACGCTCCGAAGCACATATGCGCGCGGATAAGGAAGCCCTCAACGCTGAGTTGAAAGCGAATGGCCTGGCCAAACCGACTGCCGCGCCCGAAGGCACAGACTTTAAGTTTGTTTTGAGTACTCCGTCGACCTGGTATGGCTCCGACGAGGCGCGACGCATCGCGGATGCCATCGTTTCGTTTCAAACACCCAGTGGTGGATGGTCGAAGGCTATTGATTTCAGTAAAGGACCCCGCCATCCGGGGATGCAATGGGTGTCACACAACGAGGGTTGGTCGTGGGTGGGCACCTTCGACAACAACGCTACGACCTCGGAGATGCAACTGTTAGCCAGATTCTATCAGGCCACCAAAGACCAGAAGTACGCCGACTCGTTCCTCAAGGGCCTCGATTACATCTTCGATGCGCAGTTTCCGAACGGCGGCTGGCCGCAGGTCTACCCTCTAACCGGTGGTTACCACGACGACATCACCTTCAACGACGACATGATGACGCACACCCTGCAACTATTGCAAGACGTTGCCAACGGCGCGCCGGAGTACGCGTTCGTGGACGAGGCGCGGCGCACAAAAGCGCGCGATGCCGTGGCGGCGGGAGTGCAGTGCATCCTACACACTCAGGTTGTGCAGGATGGCAAGCGCACCGTCTGGGGCGCGCAGCACGATGCGCTGACTCTCGCTCCAGCGGCGGCCCGCAAGTTCGAGCCGGTCTCGCTCACTGCCGGAGAGAGTCTGGGCATCCTGCGCTTCCTGATGAGCATCGATCATCCCGGTCCCGAAGTGATCCAGGCTGTGCAAGACGCCGTAGCATGGTACGACACTGCTAAGCTCACGGGCATCGAAGTGGTCAAGAAGCCACAGGCAGGCACCATCCGCGGCTTCGATACGGTCGTGGTGCCCAATCCCAACGCTCCGCCCATCTGGGCCCGCTTCTACGAGTTGGGCACCAATCGTCCCATTTTCATCGGACGTGATGCCGTCATCAAGTACAACCTGGCGGAGATTGAGGAGGAGCGCCGCACCGGCTATGGCTGGTATCGGACTACCCCCAAGGACTTGCTGGAAAAAGATTACCCAAAGTGGCAGGCCAAATGGGCGCCGGAGCAGAACGTCCTCAAACATTAGAGCAAACCTGCCTGAGCGGCGGTCTGGAGCCGGGACATTTCTTTCACTGCTATAGAAGACACATCGGACGCATAGCGGCTTCCGGCCTCTCCGAAAACAAAGGAAAAGCGATGAATTTTCTGTCGAGATCTGTGTGTGATAGTATCACCTGGGGATTAGTAATAGTTTTGATGCAGCTTATGTTATTGCCGAACGGAGCAAACGCCGCAGGAGTGAATGCTGCCGCGTCGCCTTTGCCAAAAGTAAAAATCGTGCTGGTCGGTGACTCAACAGTGGCTCCCAGAACTGGCTGGGGCACCGCCTTTGCCGCGCTGATCGGCCCTAATGCGGAGGTCATCAATCTGGCGCGGGGTGGTCGCAGCTCCAAGAGCTACATCAACGAGGGGCATTGGAAGAATGCACTGGAACAAAAGGCGGACTACATCCTGATCCAATTCGGCCACAACGATATGCCCGGCAAAGGCCCGGAGCGCGAAACCGACCCGGCCACGACCTATCCGCAGTACATGGCCCGCTACGTGGATGAGGCGCGCGCGGCTGGTGCCAAGCCGATTCTCATCACTTCGGTAACGCGCCGCTACTTCACGCCGGAAGGCCGCATTAAGTCCGATTTGGTGCCCTACGTTGAGGCCGTCAAGAAGGTCGCGGCGCAGAAGAATGTGCCGTTAGTCGATTTGCACGCGCGCAGCATCGAGCAACTGAACACAATCGGTCCAAAGGCTGCTGCCGAGTACGATGTGGCTGGTGACGATCCGGCTAAGCCCGACCGCACCCATCTTTCGGAAAAGGGCGCCGCGGCGACGGCACAGTTAGTGGCCGACGAGTTGAAACGAGTGGTGCCGGAGCTAAGACCCTATTTTCTGGATGCCCCGGCCACGGCTCCAAAGGTAGTCGGAGCGGATGCGGTCGTGGCTGCCGATGGCAGCGGCGATTACAAGACGGTGCAGGAAGCCGTGGATGCGGTTCCGGACAAGAATTCCAGGCAGTTCGTCATCTTCATCAAGCCGGGTGTTTATAAGTCGCATCTGGTGGTGCCAAAAGGCAAACCATTCATCACCTTCCGGGGCGAGGATGCCGAGAAAACGATTCTCACCAACGATCTGCATGTCAAGTCATTAGGGCCGGACGGTAAGGAAGCCGGAACCATCGGCAGCGCCAGCACCGTGATTTCATCCGATGACTTCCAGGCGGAGAACATTACCTTCGAGAACAACGCGCCTCATGAGGCGCAAGCCCTGGCGATCTACGTCCAGGGAGACCGCGCCATCTTTCGCAAGTGTCGCTTTCTCGGCTGGCAGGATACCATTCGGGTGCGCAGTGGCAGTGGTATCGGCTCTCTCCAGAACCGCATGTACTTCGAGGAGTGTTACATCACCGGACGCACCGATTTCATCTACGGCGAGGCGGTCGCCTGGTTCGAGCGCTGCCACATACACGTTGTGGAAACCGGAGGCTGGATCACGGCGGCCAGCACGCCGGAAGACAAGCCTTATGGGCTGATCTTCTCCAACTGCACCATCACCGGCGAGCCGGGCGTGAAAGAGATGCTGGGCCGTCCGTGGCGACCTTACGCGCACACCGTCTGGTTGAATACGAAGATGGCGGACGTGATCGCGCCCGAAGGCTGGGACAACTGGGGCAAGGAGAAAGAGAAGACCGCACGCTATGCCGAGTACAACAGCAGAACCCTCGATGGCAAGCCGGTGGATGTTTCCAAACGTGTGCCGTGGACTAAGCAGTTAACGGCTGAAGAAGCCGCACAGTACACCATCACTAAAGTACTCGGCGGCACGGATAACTGGAATCCGAACTTGCTCACTGCCGCCACGACGCGTTAGGCGTGAGTTCCATCGAGGATGTCACCACCTCCTCGTCCTTCTGAGACGGGAAACAGCAAGACATTGTGGAAAGGAAAAAGGAATGCAAGGCTTCAAAGCTCTTGGTGGATTGGCCACCATGATGATTAGCGTGATGCTGGGAGTTGGATTGTGCCACGCCGCAGCGCCGAGTGCTTCGGCTGGGCTGGTCAGGGCGGACATCGTGGTAGCGGCGGATGGCAGTGGTGATTACAAGACGGTGCAGGAAGCAATTGCCAAAGTGCCGGATAATAGCGCGACCCGCACCGTGCTCCGCATCAAGCCCGGCACCTATCAGGGCCAGATCATTGTGCCCAAAGAAAAAAAGAACGTGACGTTCCAGGGCGATGATGTCGAGAAAACAATTCTCACCTTCAGCTACAACACCAACGAAGACAATCCGCCGAGCGTCGAACAGAGATACAAAGGCACTGGAGTGGTGATTCTCGGCGATGATTTCCGTGCCGAGAACATTACGTTCCAGAACGCTTCGGGCGATCATGGGCAGGCACTCGCGCTCCGTATCGACGGCGATCATGCGGAGCTTCGAAACTGCCGCCTGTTTGGCTGGCAGGATACGTTGATGGTCAACGACGGGCGGCAGTACTTCAGTAACTGCTATATCGAAGGTCGGGTGGATTTCATTTACGGCTCCGGCACGACAGTGTTCGACCACTGCCAGGTTCACAGCAAGAACGGCGGGCATGTGACTGCGGCGAGCACGCCGCAGGAGAAGCCGTATGGCCTTGTCTTTCTCAATTGCTGGCTGACCGGCGATCCCTTTCCCTGGGTTGATCCGGCGACCGGCCAATACAAATCGGATCGTCGCTTTGGTGCGGCAGCTGATCTGGGTCGGCCCTGGCGTCCGTATGGCAGCGTTACTTACATCAACTGCCGCATGGGCGAGCATATCAGTCCCGAAGGTTGGAACAACTGGGGCAAGCCGGAAAATGAGAAAACGGCCCGCTATGCGGAATACAACAGCCAAACTCTTGCCGGCAAGCCGCTGGATGTTTCCAGACGCATGGCGTGGTCGAAGCAACTGACGGCACAGGAAGCCGCGCAATACACCATCCCCAAAGTACTCGGCGGCACGGATAACTGGAATCCGACATTTGCCGGGGCGAACTTGAACGAAGAACCTTTGCTGTTGCTGCCGAAGGTCGCGGTGCTGGTCGCTGGTAGCACTGCCGCAGCGAACACTCCTGCGACAACGACTTCTGCCACAACGAGTACTCCTGTTCGCGGCAAAGTCCGCATCGTGTTAGCGGGCGATTCGACCGTCACCGATGATGCCGGCTGGGGAGCAGGATTCAAGCAGCAATTGAAGCCCGACGTGGAACTGATTAACCTTTCCAAAGGTGGGCGCAGCTCCGGCAGCTTCGTCGCCGAGGGACGCTGGAAGCAAACTCTGGAACTCAAGCCCGATTACGTGCTGATTCAGTTCGGCCACAATGACCAGCCGGGACATGGGCCGGAGCGCGAAACCGACCCAAAAACCACCTATCGCGCGAACATGGAACGCTACGTGGACGAGGCCAGAGCCGCGGGTATTCAGCCGATTTTGGTAACGTCTCTGAGCCGCAGGCAGTGGGGACCGGACGACAAGATTCACTCGACTCTGGCGCCCTATGCCGACACGGTGAAGCAAATCGCGGCGGAGAAGAACGTGCCGCTGATTGACCTGCACGCGCTTTCGATTGCGCTGTACGAGAAGATGGGCAAAGAGGCCGTGCTCGAAATCTCTCCGCGGAAGAACGCCGACCCGAATTCCAAGAACTCGGATACCGCCTCGACGCAGAACCAGGGCTACGACGGCACACACCTCACCGCCAAGGGAGGCGAAATCGTCGGGCGATTGGTGGCGGATGCCTTACGCCAGGCCGTTCCCGCTCTGGCACCTTATCTGAACCCTGCGGATAAGTCGTCAACATAATCGGCGACGATTCGATCAGCGATGGCCACACCGAAAGACATTGTGCACACACCCCAACACCGAGAAATAGATCCACCATGAAAATACCCGCAATGCTCGTTCCCTGGGGCACATTGCCTGTCGCTCTGACATTACTCCTCTGCTGCCTCGGAGTCGGTACCAGTGTGGCAGCACCCAGTCAAGGGCTGACGTTCAGCGACAAGTCCAACGTTTACGATCTGGACGTTACTGAACTGAATGTTTGGGACAACGTCAGTGTCGAACTCTGGCTCCAGCCGGCTCCGAACTGTCCCACCCGTGCCGTTATTGTGGATAAATTGGGACCGGGCACGGGCCAGGGTATCCGCCTCGAAATGGGTGCGGGTGGCACCTTGCGCTTGATCGTCAGCGAGAAGATTTCGGTGCAGACCGAAGCCAAACTGGCTACGGACAGGCCGACACATGTGGTCACCGCATTCGATCCACGGGAAAAGGTCGTGGCGCTCTATCTGGATGGAAAACTCGCGGCCAGCCTGCCAGAGGATCCCCGATTAAGGATCACGATTATCGGTTCGCAAACTCCGCTGCGCATTGGCTCGGATTATCTGGGTCAAAGCCGCTTCCTCGGCAACATCAGCTATCTCGCCGTCTACAATCGTGCCCTGACGGCGGAACAAACGACGCAACTCTTTGCGCAACCGACGACAAAGCTGTCGAGCCAGGTCGGAGCATGGCGGCTCACACCAGGGGCGAACCGGAGGATTGAAGCGGTTTCCGGCAAAGGCGCGCTGGTGATGGTGCCTGACATCAAAGGGGCTTCGGGTGGGCCGGCGAGTACTCTGGCGCTGTGGTATCCGCGTCCGGCGCGCGAGTGGCTGGAGGCGGTGGCGTTTGGAAACGGACGGATGGGCGGAACGGTCTTCGGCGGTGTGGAGTCGGAGCGAATCCAACTCAACGAGAACACCATTTGGTCGGGCTACCCGTATGATCCGGCCAATCCCAATGCGCCCGAAGCGATCAAGAAAGCGCAAGACCTGATCTTCGCCGGCCAGCAGAAGGAGGCTGAAGCCGTCATTGAGAGTTCGGCGATGGGCCTGCCCAAGACGATGGCCGTGTATCAAACGTTGGGAAGTCTTCTGCTGGATTTTCCCAACGAAGTGTCTCCCGTCACCGACTTTCCAGCACATTGGGATCCTAAGCTTAGAATTCCACGTGGACAAGTTGTCGCG
>JADMIO010826418.1_pt1 | contig 31265 bp, 26 predicted proteins | sample 8958161 | NCBI WGS metagenome assembly JADMIO01 (sample SAMN16585339, study PRJNA669376) | soil metagenome | isolation source: Crop rotation soil | place: USA: Cullars Rotation, Alabama | collected 2011 | reverse complement strand
CTTTCCCCGCGCGAGGTCGCGGCGCTCGCCGCACCGCTCGCCTGGACGCCGCGCCGCGGCGCCCGGCCCCGCGAGGCGATCGCAGGCCTCGCTCATGTCTGCGCGGGGCTGTTCGCGTCCGAAGCATATCGCCGGCTCGCTTTCCTGCTGATGCGCGACGGCGCGTCGCGCCCATGGCTGGTGGCGCAGCATCGCGAGGGTGTGATCGAGGCGGTGCAGGCCGGCCTGGCCCGGGTCGTGCGCCAGGCAGCCGGATCGTTCGAGATCAGGTCGAGCGGCACCCGTGCCTTCGCCGAGCGGCTGCAGCGCGAGCTCGCCTTGCCGATGCTCCTGCCTCGGCAAAAGGGCCCGACCGCCCGCGAGATCGGTGCGATCGCGGAGCAGGCCGCCGAGGCGGCGATGAGGTCACTCTATCCGGCCGGCACGATCGCGACCGCGCTCGGCCATCTCGTCCGTCAGCGAGCCAGGCCCGTTCCATCCCTGCCGGCCCCAACGCGCTCAGCCTCTCTCGAGGCCGCCGCCTGATGCCGCCCCCACGGCGAAGGCGGTAGGGCTCCGCCGTCCAAGGACGGCGGAGCCCAGCGATTCAGCGGCAGCGGACTTCCGAATTGTTCCGGTCGATATTCTGGCCGAGCAGCGCGCCGAGCGCGCCGCCGATCAGGGTCCCGCCGACGCGGTTGCGGCCGCCGTCGATGAGGTTGCCGAGCAGGGCGCCGCCGGCGCCGCCGACGATGAGGCCGGTCGTGCCGTCGCTGCGCTTGCAATAATAGCGCCCGTCGGAGCCGCGATAGACCTCGTCGTTCGCGGTCAGCACGCGCTCGGTATAGCGGGGGTCGTCCCGATAATAGCGGCGCGCGTCGTAGGTGGTGCGGTAGCGGCTATAGTCGCGGTCGCCATAACCACCGCGGTCGCCATAACCGGTGCCGTTGTGGCGCATCCAGCGCAGGTTGCGGCTGAGCTCGTCGAGCCGCGCCTGGAGCTGGTCGTTCTCGGCGGGGCCGAGCCGGCCGCCGCTGCGCCGCATCCTGTAGGCATCGCGCTCGATCTGGCGAAGCTGCCACTCCGCCCGCGCCGCCTCGCGCGGGTTGAGCGAGCCGTCGGCGCGCCCGCGCTCGATCCGCTGGCGGAGATAGCTGATCCGCTCCCAGGCGCCCGAGGGAGCGCCGCGCCAGAACTCATTGCTGTTCCAGCCGCCGCCGTAATTCTGGGCCGCGGCGGGCACCGAAATCATCGTCACCGCCGCGAAGGCGGCGCAAATCATGGCTCTTCTCATCTTACTCTCCTTGCACTCGAGCTTCTGCCGGACGGGGGACCGAGCGCAGCCGGTCGCGTGGCCGGTCACGTCCGGCGCTCCACGGGTAAGACGGTTCGGAGACGTTCCGGTTCCGCCGGGCCGCTCCGCTCAGAGCACGCCGAAGGTCCAACCCTCGGCGCGGGCGAGCTCGGGCGTCAGCTGCGGCGGATTCCAAGAGAGCGGATTCCCCGCGATGGCGCGAAGACCCGCCGCGGCGATCAGCACGTCGGTCTCATGGTCGTTCGGCTCGTGATGGAGGCGCGCCGGCCTGCTGCCGAGGCCGCGCAGCGCAATATTGAGGTCGGCGCGGCTGCGCACCTTGCGGCCGCTGAGGCCGGCGAGGCGGATGAAGGCGCGGGTGTAGATCTCCACCACGACGCTTCCTTCTGCGGGCAGAGGATCCATCGGCCAGACGGGGACCCGCCCTTCCAGCCGGTGGAGCAGGCGCATGCCGGCATAGCTCGCCTTCGCAACCTGGGCGGCACCGATGGCGTCATAGAGGGTGGAGGCCTTGCCGCCGCCGGTGGCGTTGAACGCATGCTCGCAGACGCGGTGGTGGAGGAAATCCTTCTTGACCCCATCGGCGGCGCCGAAATAGAAATGCGGCCGGTGGTGCTCCTCGAGGAAGCTCGCCGCGCCGAGATCCTCATCCTGGCAGAGCCGGTCCACATAGGCCCACAAGCTCCTGGCGTCCGAAGGCGGCGCCGTCTCGCCGGGAAAATAGGCGCCTCTCTCCATGATCGGCGGCGCGGCGGAGAAGTCGAAGCCGTAGAGGGTTGGCGCCTCGCTCGCCGTTGTCAGCAGCCAGTCGAGCACCTCGCTTCGCGACCAGGGCTGGGCGCGCCCGACCAGGCGCGGCGCCGGAAGCCTGTCCTGAGCGCCTGCCTTGCAGGCAGTCGAAGGGCCGGCTTCGGCGACGGCGATGGCGATGCCCTTGTGGCGCTTCCCCTTCGCTCCGGACCAGTCGATCGCGGCGAAGCGGGTGAAGGTGGGTGGAACGACCGTCATTGTGAGCGCAGCGAAGCAATCCAGTTGAGTGTTTGCGTCAAACTCAACGCTGGATTGCCGCGTCGCTGTTGCGAAGCAACAGTTTATCCTGAGCGACGCCGCAGGCGGCGACGAAGGCTCCTCGCAATGACGAGCCTACTTCTTCTTCCGCGGCCGCGCCGGCTTCATCGCCGCGGTCCAGTCGCGCGAGCGCTCGATCATTGCGCGCACGCGCTCCGGGTCGGCGCTGTCGAAGCGGATCAGCACCGCCGGCCAGCCTTCGTAATGCGGCGTCTGGAAGAAGGTGTCGGGATCGGTCTCCTTGAGGATCTCGACCGTATCGAGGTCGATCCCGATCCCGAACGAGGTCTGATGCTCGTGCCCGGTGTAGAGGAAGGCGCGGCCGTTGGACTTCACCTTGACAGCGGGCTTGCCATAGCTCGTCGAGAGCTCGGTATCCGGAAGCGTCAGCGCAAAGGCAACAGCCTCCTCGAAGCTTCTGATCGGCTCAACCATCGCCCCGCACCTTTCTCTGCTCGTTCCACCAGGCCATGCGCTCGGCGACGCGCTTCTCGAAGCCGCGGTCGGTTGGCTCGTAGAAGGTCTGCGGCGCCATCTCCTCGGGCCAGTAATTGTCGCCGGAGAAGCCGCTCTCGGCATCATGGTCGTACTGATAGCCCTTCCCGTAGCCGATGCTCTTCATGAGCTTGGTCGGCGCGTTGAGGATGTTCTTGGGAGGCATCAGCGAGCCGGTCTCCTTCGCCGAGCGCCAGGCGCTTTTCTGCGCCTTGTAGGCCGCGTTCGATTTGGGCGCCGTGGCGAGATAGAGGCAGGCCTGGACGATGGCGAGCTCGCCCTCGGGCGAGCCGAGGAAGTCATAGGCATCCTTGGCGGCGAGGCACTGGACGAGCGCCTGCGGGTCGGCGAGGCCGATATCCTCGACCGCCGCCCGGGTCAGCCGCCGCAGCAGATAGAGCGGCTCCTCCCCCGCGGTCAGCATCCGCGCGAGATAGTAAAGCGAGGCCTGCGGGTCCGACCCGCGCAGCGCCTTGTGGAGCGCGGAGATGAGGTTGTAATGGCCCTCGCGATCCTTGTCGTAGACCGCCACCCGCCGGTGCAGCAAAGCCGAAAGGCCGGCAGGGTCGAGCGGCGCCGGCACGTCGATCGAGAACAGGGTCTCGGCCTGGTTGAGAAGGAAGCGGCCGTCGCCGTCGGCGGTGGCGACGAGGGCGTCGCGCGCTTCGGGCGTGAGCGGCAGCTTCCGCTCCATCAACGCCTCGGCGCGATCGAGCAGCTTGCAGAGCGCGGCGGCGTCGAGCCGGTTGAGGATCAGGACCTGCGCGCGGGAAAGGAGAGCCGCGTTGAGCTCGAACGAGGGATTCTCGGTCGTCGCGCCGACCAGGACGACGGTGCCGTCCTCGACATAGGGGAGGAAGCCGTCCTGCTGGGCACGATTGAAGCGGTGGATCTCGTCGACGAAGAGCAGGGTCTGCTTCCCCGTCCGGGCGAAATCGCGCGCCTCGGCGAACACCTTCTTGAGGTCCGCGACCCCCGAGAAGACCGCCGAGATGGCGACGAAGCGCATCCCGACCGCGTCGGCGAGGAGGCGCGCGATCGTCGTCTTGCCGGTGCCGGGCGGCCCCCAGAGGATCATCGAGGCGAGCTTGCCGGCCGCGACCATCCGGCCGATCGCGCCTTCCGGTCCGGTCAGATGCTCCTGCCCGACCACGTCCTCGAGCCGCTGCGGCCGCAGCCGGTCGGCGAGAGGCGCGCCCTCGGCGGGCCCGGCCGGCGCTGCGGAAGGCGGCGGATCGTCGGCGAAAAGGTCAGCCATATAAGCCCTCTAGCCGAAACACGCCGCCATGCCATCAGCAGCCGTTGACGAAGACTGGTTCAAGATATATCTTAGACATGCTGAGACAGATTGGAGAGCAGTCATGCGGTTCAGAATGGGCGGAGGCTGCGGCCCCCGCGGCTTCGACATTCCGGTCGGCATCTTCGCCGGCATGGGCCCGCGCGGATGGGGCGACTGGGGTGAATGGAGCGAGTGGGGCGGGCGCGGCCGCCACGGCCGGCGCAGCCGGCGCATGTTCGATTCGGGCGAGCTCAGGCTCGTCCTTCTCAAGCTGATCGCCGACCAGCCGCGCCATGGCTACGACCTCATCCGCGCGATCGAGGAGATGACCGGCGGCGCCTATGCCCCGAGCCCGGGCATCATCTATCCCACCCTTACCATGCTCGAGGATATGGGGCTGATCGAGGAGCAGGCGACGGACGGCGCGCGCAAGGCCTTCGCCGCCACCGCGGAGGGCCAGGCGCATCTCGCGGAACGGCAGGAGGAGGTCGATGCCCTCATCGCCCGGCTGACCGGCCTCGGCGAGGAGAAGAAGAAAGCGGGCGGCGCACCGATCGGCCGCGCCGTCGGCAATTTGCTCTCCGCGCTCTGGCACCGCGTCACGCGCGAGGACACGGACGAGGACCGTCTGCACGAGATCGCGGCCATCCTCGACGATGCGGCCCAGCGGATCGAGCGGCTGAAATAATGCGGGGCGCGGGGCGCTCGCGTCCCGCAATTGCGCCCGCGGGACGCGATGGCCCGAGCATCAGCCTCGCGATAAAAAACGCCCCGGGACTCGATCCCGGGGCGTCCAGATTGCGTGACCTTGAAGCGATTTACTTCGAGCTGTTCGCGGTCGAATTGCCCGAATCGGTCATCGTGCCGTTGGAGACGGCATTGTCGACCGCATCGGCCTGATTCTCGCCGGACGCGCGAACGGCGTCGGCGGTGTTCGAAGCATTGGCCTCGATCGTGTCGGCGACATTCTCGGTATTGGCGACGACATTGTCGCCGGCATCGGTATGCTTGTTGCAGGCGCCGAGCGCGAGCACGCCGAGACCGATCGCCGCGGCTTTGATCATGAGCTTCATAAACTTTCCCCTCTATTGCCATCCTCACAAAAGGACGCCCCAGCGAATGGCAGCTGAGGCGTCCCGGGGAGCCCCGCGTGACCGTGAGGGACTCAACCGAATCGGTAACCAACCGATGGAGGTTAAGTTCCGGGCGCGTGACAATCAAGGAGGCCGTGAAACGCTGGATTTTTTGTAAGGTTCGCAAGGGCCTTGCGCGGGCGGCCTCATCCGGCGGCGCGGGCGTCGCGCGGGCTGCGGCCCGTCCAGCGCTTGAACGCCCGCGAGAAGGCGGCGGGATCGGCGAATCCGACCAGATAGGCGGTCTCGCTCACCGACAGCCGGCGCTCCTGGAGATAGTCGAGCGCGAGGCGGCGGCGCAGCCCGTCCAGCACCGCCTCGAAGGTCGTCCCCTCCGCCTTCAGCCGCCGGGCCAGCGTCGGGCGGCTGAGCCCCATCCGGTCCGCGATCGCGGCCATCCCCGCCGCGCGCGTGTGGAGGACCGGCGCGAGCACCTTCTCGACCCTGCCGCGCACGGTCTTCGCCTGGTCGAGATCCTCGAGCAAAGCCTCGGCCCGCTCGGCGAGGATATTGAAGACGTAGCGCGAGGGGAGCGGCGAACGGAAGTCCATCCAGGCATCGCCGGTCATCAGCACCGCGTTGCGGCCGCTCCCGAAGACCAAAGGAACGCCGAAGATCCGCTCATATTCGTCGCGCCAGGCGGGCGCCTCGTGGGTGAAATGGACCGCCTTGATGAACGATTCACCTGAAAGCCGTCGCGCCGAGGTGACCATGCGCGCAAAGCCGGATTCGGTGAGCTCGGGAAAGTCGTTCGGGTCCTTGCGCATGTCGACCAGCCACAGCGCTCCGCCCAGCCGCTGCAGCGTCAGCCGCTGGCCGTTCGCTTCCTCCTCGAGCGGCACGTCGATGGCCAGCCGGGTGAAGCGGCCGAGCGAGGCGAATGCGTCGGCCGCCGTCTCGCAGGCCTGGCCCATCAGCCCGACAATCGACAGCTCGGTGATATCGAACGCCTCGCCGAAATGAAGCGCGAGCGCGGGGTCGCCGGTCAGCTCCTGCCCCGCCCGCATCAGCGCCTTGTAGCGGGCGAGCGGGACGCGCTGGTCGGGATCGTCGAGATCGGCGGCGTCGATGCCGGAGCGGCCGAGCAGCGCGTCGCGGTCGGCGCCTTTCGAGACTGCGAGATCGAGCAGCGCGCGCACGAAACCGGCGGCCACCGTCGCCTCATAGGCCGCCGCCCCGCTCTTCGTCTCCGCCGATACGCCCATCATCCGCCCTCGCCGGAGCAGGATCGAATACTACGCAGCCAAGGGCAAGGCGGAAGTCGGTGCGCTCGAACTCCATTGCTCCCCGGCGAAAGCCGGGTCCAGTCGCACCGCCGTAAAGAGTGGGCCCCGGCTTTCGCCGGGGAGCAGAAAGGGCCGGGCGCTACTCGCCGTTCAGCGCATGACGCTTGGGATCACATTTTTGATGCCTCGGATCATGGCCCTGCCGGCCGCCGCGGATAGGCTGGAGCGATGACGCCGCTCTCGATCGCCCGGCTTCCGGCCGGCAGCCCACTCTGGCTCTATGCGTTGGTGATCGCCGCCCTCGTCCTCCACATCGGCGCCGGCAGCGTCGCGATCGTCTCGGGCTATGTCGCCATCCTCGCCCGCAAGGGAGGGCGCCTGCACCGGCGGACCGGCATGATCTTCGCGCTCGCCATGGTGACATTGGGATGCGCCGCAATCTTCCTCGCCTTGCGCATCCCGCAGCGCGGCAATGTCGCGGGCGGGCTGCTCGCCGCCTATCTGGTCGCGACGGGCTGGATGACGGTCCGGCGCGAGGCGGGGCGGACCGGCCGGTTCGAGATTGGCGCCCTCCTCCTCGTCCTGGCGCTCGCCGGCGCGATGGCGGCGTTCGGGCTCGAGGCGCAAGCGAGCCCGACCCACCGGCTCGACGGCTATCCGCCCGCCCTTTATTTCACCGTCGTCGTGGTCGCGCTCCTCTTCGCCGCGGGCGATCTGCGCATGATCCTGCGCGGCGGCCTGACCGGCGTCCAGCGCCTGTCGCGCCACATCCTGCGCATGGGCTTCGCCTTCTTCGTCGCTGCCGGCTCCTTCTTCCTCGGCCAGCAGAAGGTCATGCCCGCCGCCTTCCACGGCTCCCCGATCCTGCTCCTGCTCGCCCTCGCCCCGCTCGCTTTGATGCTCTTCTGGCTGGTCCGCATCCGGCTCGGGCCGCGGCGGCGGCCCGCGCAGCTGGCGCCGGCGGCGTCCTGAGGTCATCATGCGCGACGGGGAGGCGAGCGGGATGGACAGGATGAAGGCGATCGTCTGCCGCTCCTATGCGCCGTTCGAGACGCTGCGGATCGAGGAGGTGGAGGTTCCGGTCCCGGCCGAGGACGAGGTGCTGATCCGGGTGCGCGCCGCCTCGGCCAATCCGATGGACGTCCACCTGATGCGCGGACGGCCGCTGCTCGCCCGCCTGTTCATGGGTCTCCGCCGGCCGAAGTTCGACCGGCCCGGCGTCGACGTCGCCGGCGAGGTCGAGGCGGTGGGCGCGAAGGTGACCGGCTTCCGGCCCGGCGACGCCGTCTTCGGCGCCGCCCGCGGGGCCTTCGCCGATTTCGTCTGCACGCGCGAGGACCGCCTCGCCGCCAAGCCCCCTTCCCTCTCCTTCGAGGACGCCGCCGCGCTTCCGATCGCCGGCCTGACCGCGCTCCAGGCGCTGCGCGGCAGGCTGCGGCCCGGCCAGGAGGTGCTGATCGTCGGCGCTGGCGGCGGCATCGGCAGCTTCGCGGTGCAGATGGCCCGGGCCGCGGGGGCTCGCGTCGACGCCGTCTGCGGCGGCCGCCATGCCGATTTCGTCCGCGCGCTCGGCGCGGAGCGCGTGATCGACTATCGCGAGGAGGATTTCACCCGCGCGGGCGGACGCTACGACCTCATCTTCGATCTCGCCGGAACGCGCGGCTTTTCGGCGATGCGCCGCATCCTCGCCCCGGACGGAATGGTCGTGATGGGCGGGATCGCCGGCGGCAAGGTGACGCTCGGCTGGGCGCTCGGCTGCGCGGCGCGCGTCCTCGCCGGATTCCTGCGCGCCCGTTTCTCGAAGCAGACTCTGGCCATCGTCTCGGCGAAGCTGCACAAGGAGGACCTGGCCGAGCTTGCGAGGCTCGCGGCGGAGGGGAAGGTGAAGCCGGCGATCACGGCCCGCTACGCCCTTGCCGAGGCCGGCGCGGCTCTGGCCTATGTCGCCGGGGGCCACGCGGAGGGGAAGGTGGTGATCGTCCATGAGTGAAGAGCCGCGCCGTTACGCGGACCCGGCCGGCGTGCCGGACCAGGAATCGCCGATGACGCTCGACGAGATCGTCGACCGGGCGGGCCGGCGGGTCTCCACCGCTTTGATCGTCGCCGGCGCGATGGTCGGCCTCGCCATCTACTGGCAGCCGCCGCCGCCGCGCTACCAGATGGCGGTGTCGGGCAACCAGGTGCTGCGCATCGACACGCGCAAGGGAACGATCCTCGGCTGCGAGGGCGGCCGCTGCACGACCGTCCTGCGCCACGGCGATCATCTGTCGCCGCGGGTCACCGTCAACGTGGGGGACCAAGTGTCGGCCAAGCTCCCTTCACCGCCCGCGGCGGCCCCCGCCCCGGCGACGGCGCCCGCACCGACACCGTCCACGGCGCCCGCGGGGCACTGAGGCTCAGCCTTCCTCGTCCCGCTGCCGGCGGCGCTCGCGCCAGACCATGATCCGCATCGTCACGGCGGCGGGGACGATCAGCAAAGCGAGGAGGATGAGGGCGAAGGCGGCTTTCATTCGGCTTTCCGTGCGACACCACCGCCGTCATTGCGAGGAGCGAAGCGACGCGGCAATCCAGCGCACCGCCTGCGGCAGGCTCGGCACTGGATTGCTTCGCTCCCGCTCGCAATGACGGAGGAGCTCTGAAAAAGCAAAAGGTGCGGACCGCCTGGCGATCCGCACCTCTCACTTACTCATTGCTGCTGAAGTTCGGGCGCGAACGCCTTCACCTCAATCCTGCAGATATTCGCCCGCATCCGCATCGGTGCCGTGACCCTCGGGGACCGCGGTCGCGAGCGGATCGTCGCCGATCGCGGCTTCGGGACCCTGGGCCAGCTCGGCCGCATGCTCCTCGGCTGCGCTGTTCGCAGCGATCAGCGACTCCTGCAGCTTGCGCTGCTGGGCGCGGAGCGCCGCGTCGCGGCTGGTCGCCGCGATGCGCATCCGGTTCATGCCCGCGCCGGTGCCCGCCGGGATGAGGCGGCCGACAATGACATTCTCCTTGAGGCCGTCGAGCGTATCGATCTTGCCCTGTACCGAAGCCTCGGTGAGCACCCGGGTCGTCTCCTGGAAGGAGGCGGCCGAGATGAAGCTCCGGGTCTGCAGGCTCGCCTTGGTGATGCCGAGCAGCACCGGCTTGCCTTCGGCGAGGCGCTTCTTCGTCGCCTTCAGCTTGACGTTGGCCTCGTCCATCTCGGTCCGGTCGACCTGCTCGCCGACGAGCAGGGTCGAATCCCCGCTCTCGGTGATCTCGACCTTCTGGAGCATCTGGCGGACGATCACCTCGATATGCTTGTCGTTGATCTTCACGCCCTGGAGCCGGTAGACCTCCTGGATCTCCGAGACGAGATATTCGGCCAGAGCGACGACGCCGAGCACCTCGAGGATGTCGTGCGGATCGGGCGAGCCGCCGATCAGATTGTCGCCGCGCTTGACGTAATCGCCTTCCTGGACGTCGATGACCTTCGACTTCGGCACCAGATACTCGACCGCCTCCGAACCGTCGTCGGGGATGATCGCGATCTTGCGCTTGGCCTTATAGTCCTTGCCGAACGCGACCCGGCCGGAGACCTTGGCGATGATCGCATTCTCCTTGGGCTTGCGCGCCTCGAACAGCTCGGCGACGCGCGGCAGACCGCCGGTGATGTCGCGGGTCTTGGCCGCCTCGCGGGAGACGCGGGCGAGAACCTCGCCGGCCTCGACCCGCTGGCCGTCCTCGACCGACAGCATCGCGCCCGGCGCCAGCATGTAGCGGGCCGCCTCGCCGCTCTCCTCGTCGAGGAGGGTGACGCGCGGGCGCAGATCCTCCTTCGAACGGGCGGAGCCGCGGAACTCGGTGACCACGCGCTGGGCGATGCCGGTGGCTTCGTCGGTCTGCTCGGTGAGCGTCTTGCCCTCGACCAGATCCTGGAACTTCACGATGCCGCCCTTCTCGGTGATGACCGGCATCATGAACGGATCCCACTCGGCCATCCGGTCGCCCTTCGACACGATATGGCCGTGGTCGACCATCAGATGCGCGCCGTAGGGGATGCGGTGGGTGGCACGCTCGCGGCCGTCCATGTCGACGATCGCCAGCTCGCCGTTGCGGGCCATGGCGATGCGCCGCCCGCGCGGGTCCATGATCGTCGGCAGGTCGCGAAGCTCGATCGTGCCGTCGACCGAGGCCTCGAGGTTCGAGGTCTCGTTGAGCTGGGCGGCGCCGCCGATGTGGAAGGTCCGCATAGTGAGCTGCGTGCCCGGCTCGCCGATCGACTGGGCGGCGATGACGCCGACCGCCTCGCCGATATTGACCGGCGTGCCGCGGGCGAGGTCGCGCCCGTAGCATTTGCCGCAGACGCCATGCTCGCTCTCGCAGACGAGCGGCGAGCGGATCTTGACCGACTGGATGCCGATCTCGTCGATCCGGAGCGCCGCGGCCTCGTCGATCAGCTCGCCTTCCTTGGCCAGCACGTCGTTGGTCTTGCCGTCGACGATGTCCTCCGCCGGCGTGCGGCCGAGGATGCGCTCGCCGAGCGACGCGATGACCGCGCCGCCCTGGACGATGGCGCGCATCTCGAGCGCATTGTCGGTGCCGCAATCCTCCTCGACGACCACGCAATCCTGCGAGACGTCGACGAGGCGGCGGGTCAGATAGCCTGAATTGGCCGTCTTGAGCGCCGTATCGGCGAGACCCTTGCGGGCGCCGTGGGTCGAGTTGAAATATTCGAGGACGGTCAGGCCTTCCTTGAAGTTCGAGATGATCGGAGTCTCGATGATCTCGCCCGACGGCTTGGCCATCAGGCCCCGCATGCCGGCGAGCTGCTTCATCTGCGCCTGCGAGCCGCGGGCGCCGGAATGGGCCATCATGTAGATCGAGTTGATCTGCGCCATCCGGCCGTTCTCGTCCTTCGGCTGGGCCTTGATCTTCTCCATCATCGCGTTCGCGACCTGGTCGCCGCAGCGGCTCCAGGCGTCGATCACCTTGTTATACTTCTCCTGCTGGGTGATCAGGCCGTCCTGATATTGCTGCTCGTAATCCTTGACGAGCGCCCGGGTCTCCTCGACGAGGCCTTCCTTCTCGTGCGGGATGATCATGTCGTCCTTGCCGAACGAGATGCCGGCGCGGAAGGCGTGGCGGAAGCCGAGGCCCATGATCGCGTCGGCGAACAGCACCGTCTCCTTCTGGCCGGTGTGGCGGTAGACGGTGTCGATGACGTCGCCGATCTCCTTCTTGGTGAGGAGGCGGTTGACCGTCTCGAACGGCACCTTGTGGCTCTTCGGGAGCGTCTCGCCGAGCAGCATGCGGCCCGGCGTCGTCTCGAAGCGCTTCATGTAGGTGTTGCCCTGCTCGTCGGTCTGCGGGACGCGGCTGACGATCTTGGTGTGCAAGGTCACGGCGCCGGCATTGAGGGCCTGGTGGACCTCGGACATGTCGGACAGCAGAGCGCCCTCGCCCGGCTCGCCCTCGCGCTCCATCGACAGATAATAGAGGCCGAGGACCATGTCCTGCGAGGGAACGATGATCGGCTTGCCGTTGGCGGGCGAGAGGATGTTGTTGGTCGACATCATCAGGACGCGCGCCTCGAGCTGGGCCTCGAGGCTCAGCGGCACGTGCACGGCCATCTGGTCGCCGTCGAAGTCGGCGTTGAACGCGGCGCAGACGAGCGGGTGGAGCTGGATCGCCTTGCCCTCGATCAGCACCGGCTCGAAGGCCTGGATGCCGAGGCGGTGGAGCGTCGGCGCGCGATTGAGCAGCACGGGATGCTCGCGGATCACCTCGTCGAGGATGTCCCAGACTTCCTTGCGCTCCTTCTCGACCCACTTCTTCGCCTGCTTGAGGGTCATGGAGAGGCCCTTGGCGTCGAGGCGCGAGTAGATGAACGGCTTGAACAGCTCGAGCGCCATCTTCTTGGGCAGGCCGCACTGGTGGAGCTTCAGCTCCGGACCGGTGACGATGACCGAACGGCCCGAATAGTCGACGCGCTTGCCGAGCAAATTCTGGCGGAAGCGGCCCTGCTTGCCCTTCAGCATGTCGCTGAGGGACTTCAGCGGACGCTTGTTGGCACCGGTGATCGTCCGGCCGCGGCGGCCGTTGTCGAATAGGGCGTCGACCGCCTCCTGCAGCATGCGCTTCTCGTTGCGGACGATAATGTCCGGCGCGCGCAGCTCCATCAGCCGCTTCAGACGATTGTTGCGGTTGATGACGCGGCGGTAGAGGTCGTTCAGATCCGAGGTCGCGAAGCGGCCGCCGTCGAGCGGCACGAGCGGGCGAAGCTCGGGCGGGATGACCGGGATCACATCCATGATCATCCACTCGGGCCGGTTGCCCGACTCGAGGAAGGATTCGACGACCTTCAGCCGCTTGATGATCTTCTTGGGCTTCAGCTCGGACTTGGTCTCGGCGAGGTCCTTCAGAAGCGCCTCGCGCTCGCCCTCGAGGTCGAGGTCGATCAGCATCTGCTTGACCGCCTCGGCGCCGATGCCGGCCGAGAAGGCGTCCTCGCCATATTCGTCCTGCGCCTCGAGCAGCTCGTCCTCATTGAGCAGTTGGTATTTCTCCAGAGCGGTGAGGCCCGGCTCGATGACGACATAGGATTCGAAATAGAGGATCCGCTCCAGCTGCTTCAGCTGCATGTCGAGCAGCAGGCCGATGCGGCTCGGCAGCGACTTCAGGAACCAGATGTGGGCGACCGGCGCGGCGAGCTCGATATGGCCCATGCGCTCGCGGCGGACCTTCGAGACGGTGACCTCGACGCCGCACTTCTCGCAGACGATGCCCTTATACTTCATGCGCTTGTACTTGCCGCACAGGCATTCGTAATCCTTAATCGGACCGAAGATGCGCGCGCAGAACAGGCCGTCACGCTCCGGCTTGAACGTGCGGTAGTTGATCGTCTCGGGCTTCTTGATCTCGCCGAACGACCATGAACGGATCCGCTCCGGCGAAGCGATGCCGATCTTGATCTGGTCGAACGTCTCCGGCTTGGCGACCGGATTGGCGAAGGTGGTCAGTTCGTTCATGGGTCTCAGCCCTCTTTCCTAATTTCTAAGCCCCTCCCCTTCAGGGGAGGGGTTGGGGTGGGGGAGTCTCTCCGAAGAGGCCTCGGTCCCACCCCTCGATCCCCTCCCCTGAAGGGGAGGGGAGGTTTCGCCCTTATTCCGCCGCTTCCGCGAGCCCTTCCTCGTCGACGATACTGTTCAGCTCGACGTTGAGGCCGAGCGAGCGCATCTCCTTGACGAGCACGTTGAAGCTTTCGGGGATGCCGGCCTCGAACGTGTCGTCGCCCTTGACGATGGCTTCGTAGACCTTGGTGCGGCCGATCACGTCGTCCGACTTCACCGTCAGCATCTCCTGCAGCGTGTAGGCGGCGCCGTAGGCCTGGAGCGCCCAGACCTCCATCTCGCCGAAACGCTGGCCGCCGAACTGCGCTTTGCCGCCCAAAGGCTGCTGGGTGACGAGGCTGTAGGGGCCGATCGACCTGGCGTGGATCTTGTCGTCCACGAGGTGATGCAGCTTCAGCATGTAGATGTAGCCAACGGTCACCTTGCGGTCGAACGCCTCGCCGGTGCGGCCGTCGAACAGGGTCACCTGACCCGACGGATCGAGACCCGCCTTCTCCAGCATCGCCGACACGTCCGCTTCGCGGGCGCCGTCGAACACCGGCGTCCCCATCGGCAGGCCGCCGACGAGGTTGGAGGCGAGTTCCATCACATCGTCGTCGCCGCGGCTGTCGATCTCCTTGGCGTAATTGTCGCCATAGATGTCCTTCAGCTTGGTGCGGACCTCCTTGACGTCCTTGCCGCTGATCCCATCGCCGCGATGGTGCATGCCCTCCAGCATCTCCGAGATCTGCTTGCCGAGGCCGCGGGCGGCCCAGCCGAGATGGGTCTCGAAGATCTGGCCGACGTTCATGCGCGACGGCACGCCGAGCGGGTTGAGCACGATATCGACCGGAGTCCCGTCCTCGAGGAACGGCATGTCCTCGTTGGGCAGGATGCGGCTGATGACGCCCTTGTTGCCGTGGCGGCCGGCCATCTTGTCGCCCGGCTGCAGCTTGCGCTTCACCGCGACGAACACCTTGACCATCTTGAGGACGCCCGGCGGCAGCTCGTCGCCCCGCTCGAGCTTCTCGATCCGGTCCTCGAGCCGGCGGCGGATCGCCGCCTCGGCCTCGTCATACTGGGCCTTCACCGCCTCGAGATCGGCCTGGACCTTGTCGTCCTTCACCGCGAACTTCCACCATTCGAAGGTCTCGACCTCGTCGAGGCCGGCCTCGTCGATCGTCGCGCCCTTCTTGACGCCCTTCGGCGCCGCGGTGGCTGTCTGGCCGAGCAGCATCTCGCGCAGGCGCGCATAGGTGGAGCGCTTCAGGATGGCGCGCTCGTCCTCGGCGTCCTTCCTGAGGCGGTCCTTCTCCTCGGCCTGGATGGCGCGGGTGCGGTCGTCGATGTCGATGCCGTGGCGGTTGAACACCCTGACCTCGACCACCGTGCCCGAGACGCCGGGCGGCAGGCGAAGCGACGTGTCGCGCACGTCGGACGCCTTCTCGCCGAAGATGGCCCTGAGCAGCTTCTCCTCCGGAGTCATCGGGCTCTCGCCCTTCGGCGTGATCTTGCCCACCAATATGTCGCCCGGCTCGACCTCGGCGCCGATATAGACGATGCCGGCCTCGTCGAGGTTGCGAAGCGCTTCCTCGCCGACGTTCGGGATGTCGCGGGTGATGTCCTCCGGCCCGAGCTTGGTGTCGCGGGCCATCACCTCGAACTCCTCGATGTGGATCGAGGTGAAGACGTCGTCCTTCACGATCCGTTCGGAGATGAGGATGGAGTCCTCGAAATTGTAGCCGTTCCAGGGCATGAACGCGACGAGCACGTTCCGGCCCAAAGCCAGCTCACCCATCTCGGTCGACGGACCGTCGGCGATGACGTCGCCGGCATTGACGACGTCGCCCACCTTCACCAGCGGCCGCTGATTGATGCAGGTATTCTGGTTCGAGCGCTGGAACTTCATGAGCGTGTAGATGTCGACGCCCGACTTGCCGGCCTCGACCTCGCCGGTCGCGCGGACGACGATGCGGGTCGCGTCCACCTGGTCGACGATGCCCGAGCGGCGGGCGGCGATGGCGGCGCCGGAATCGCGGGCGACCGTCTCCTCCATGCCGGTGCCGACGAGCGGCGCCTCGGCGCGGATGAGCGGCACCGCCTGGCGCTGCATGTTCGAGCCCATCAGGGCGCGGTTGGCGTCGTCATTCTCGAGGAACGGAATGAGCGAGGCCGCGACCGACACCAGCTGCTTGGGCGACACGTCCATGAGCGTGATCTGGTCGCGCGGCGCCATCAGGAAGTCGCCGGCCCGGCGGGCGGAGACGATGTCCTCGCCGAACGAGCGATCGTCGTTCAGCTCAGCATTGGCCTGGGCGATGGTGTGCTTCGCCTCCTCCATCGCCGACAGATAGACGACCTCGTCGGTCACCTTGCCGTCGACGACGCGCCGGTACGGCGTCTCGATGAAGCCGTATTTGTTGACCCGGCTGAAGCTGGCGAGCGAGTTGATCAGGCCGATGTTCGGCCCTTCCGGAGTCTCGATCGGGCAGATCCGGCCATAATGGGTCGGATGGACGTCGCGGACCTCGAAGCCCGCGCGCTCGCGGGTGAGTCCGCCCGGCCCGAGCGCCGAGACGCGGCGCTTGTGCGTCACCTCCGAGAGCGGGTTGGTCTGATCCATGAACTGCGAGAGCTGCGAGGAGCCGAAGAATTCGCGCACCGCGGCCACCGCCGGCTTGGCGTTGATCAGGTCGTTCGGCATCACGGTCGAGACGTCGACCGAGGACATGCGCTCCTTCACGGCGCGCTCCATGCGGAGCAGGCCGACGCGATACTGGTTCTCGAGCAATTCGCCCACCGAGCGGACGCGGCGGTTGCCGAGATTGTCGATGTCGTCGATCTCGCCCTTGCCGTCCTTCAGATCGACGAGCGTCTTCACCACCGCGACGATGTCCTCCTTGCGGAGCGTCGTCACCGTGTCGGGCACGTCGAGGTCGAGGCGCATGTTGAGCTTCACCCGGCCGACGGCCGAGAGGTCGTAGCGCTCGGGATCGAAGAACAGGCCGCCGAACAGGGCCTCCGCCGTCTCGCGGGTCGGCGGCTCGCCGGGGCGCATGACGCGGTAGATGTCGGAGAGGGCCTGGTCGCGATCCTCGGCCTTGTCGGCCTTCAGCGTGTTGCGGATCCAGGCGCCGGTCGCGACATGGTCGATGTCGAGCAATTCGATCCGGTCGATGCCGGCCTTGTCGAGCTTCTCGAGATTCTCGGGGGAAACCTCGTCGCCCGCCTCGATATAGATTTCGCCGGTCTTCTCGTTGATGAGATCGTAGGCGGAATAGCGGCCGTAAATCTCCTCGGTCGGGATGAGGAGCTCCTTGAGGCCATCCTTGCCCGCCTTGTTCGCGGCGCGCGGCGTGATCTTGTGGCCGGCCTGGAACACCACCTCGCCATTCTCGCCATTGGCGACGTCGAAGGCGGGCTTCTGGCCGCGCCAGTTCTCGGCGACGAACGGGATCCGCCAGCCGTCCTTGCCGCGCACGAAGGTGACGCGGCCGTAGAAGGTGTTCAAAATCTCCTCGCTCGTCATGTCGAGCGCGTGGAGAAGCGCCGTCACCGGCAGCTTGCGCTTCCGGTCGATGCGGACGTTGACGATGTCCTTGGCGTCGAACTCGAAGTCGAGCCACGAGCCGCGATAGGGGATGACGCGGGCGGCGAAGAGATATTTGCCGGAGGCGTGGGTCTTGCCGCGGTCATGGTCGAACAGCACGCCCGGCGAGCGGTGCATCTGGCTGACGATCACGCGCTCGGTGCCGTTGACGATGAACGTGCCGTTCTTCGTCATCAGCGGCATGTCGCCCATGTAGACGTCCTGCTCCTTGATATCGAGGACGGAGCGGGTCTCCGTGTCGGGATCGACCTCGAAGACGATGAGGCGCAAAGTCACGCGCATCGGCGCCGCATAGGTCATGCCGCGCTGGCGGCACTCGTCGACGTCGTATTTCGGCTCTTCCAGCTCGTAATGGACGAAATCCAGCTCGGCGGTGCCGGCGAAGTCGCGGATCGGGAAGACCGAGCGCAGGGTCTTCTCGAGGCCGGAGACGTAGCCGTCCTGCGGGCGCGAGCGGAGGAACTGCTCGTAGCTCTCGCGCTGGACCTCGATCAGGTTCGGCATCTCCGACACTTCGTGGATGTTGCCGAAAATCTTGCGGATACGCCGGGAGGCCGCCTGACGCGTGGGGTTCGCGGTCTCGGGGGCCGAAGGAGCGGTGGTCGCCATGTGTGTGTATCGCCTCGCCTGTTGGGCTCCGGCTGCAGGCCGGGACCCGGAAAATCGCCGCACCGGACCCCGGCCGTGCCGGGATGCGGTCGTGAAGGCGCGCCAAGAGACGCAAAAAGCCGCGAGTCTCCCGCCTGGAAAACCGCAGCTTCAGCGTCCTGAAAACCCCGCCCGATCAATGCGTTGAACGCGCTGCGCGACGGCGCGTCCTGTTCCGATGCGAATGGGGTGTGGGCGCTATCTAGGGATGGGGGCGGGGAGCGTCAAGGCTTCTCCACGCGGCGGGCTGCCGATAAGTATTGTCATCCGATATGTGAACCGCGCGGGACATATCGCCCACTCAGCCTCTATTCATCCGAGCCGTGGCATTGAGCTGCGCTCAACCGATTCGAGGAAAGCCATAATGAGAAAGATCCTCCTCACCCTCGCCGCCGCCGCGACGCTCGCGGCGCCGGCCTCCGCGAGCCCCCGCCTGCACGGCGAGGCGAAGCTGGCGCAACTGCTCGAAGGCCGCACCGCCGGCGCGCCCGTCGACTGCATCGACCTCAACCGGGTCTATTCGACCCAGATCGTCGACGGCACGGCGATCGTCTACGATTCCGGCCGCACGCTCTACGTCAACCGCCCGCGCGCCGGGGCGGACGTGCTCGACAATAGCGACACGATGGTGGTGAAGCCGTTCGACCACCGGCTCTGCCGCGTCGATACGGTGCAGATGTACGAGCAGGGCGCCCGCTTCTTCCACGGCAGCGTCTTCCTCGGCGACTTCGTGCCCTACACCAAGGAGCGCGGCGACCGCTGACTCTGTCGCAGTGACAAATGAAAGAGGCCCCGGGGGAAACTCCGGGGCCTTTTTCGCGTCGGCTCAGCGTACACCCGCGCTCGTTCGGCCTGACCCTGTCGAAGACCTTCCCTTCCCTTCCGCTGAAAAGAAAAGAGTGGCTTCGACAAGCTCAGCCCGAACGGGTGAGGGGTTCCGAGAGCTTAATGGCCCTGCGGCGTGGCTCCCGGCGCGGGGGCGGCCTGCTGCTGCATACGGGCGCGCATGGCGTCGCGGAAGGCGGCGCGCTCCTCGGGGGTGACGGTGCCGTCGTGATTGGCGTCGGCGCGGTCGAAGCGGGCGAGCATCGGGCCGCTCAGCTCGGCGAGGGTCAGCTTGCCGTCATGGTCCGCGTCGAGCCGCTCCATCATCTGCGGGCCCCGGTCGCCGAGCTCGGCGGCGGTGACGAAGCCGTCATGATTGGCGTCCATCGCGGTGAACCGTTCCTGGATCTGCTGCTGCATCTGGGCGCGGGTCGTCGGGCCCTCCGGCGCGTCTGCTGCGGGAGCCGGCGGCGCAGGCGGTTGGGCGGATGCAGGGAAGGCGGCGAGGGCGGCGAACGCCGCGCCGGCGAGCAAATGTCTGATCATGTTCGAGAAGCTCCGAGAATGTGCGGGGAAGGCACGCGCCGCCCCTGAGCGCCTCGTGACCGCCGCCGCCTGTACGCCCGTTGAACGGCCGCCGCCCTCGTCATTACAAATGCGTCATGTTATTCACTGCCGGCTGGCAATGGGGGAGAGCGGCCATGGCGCGCGCGGCCTGCCTTTTGTTCGGTATCCTCGCTTACCTGATCTTCTTCGCGACCTTTCTCTACCTGGTCGCCTTCGTCGGCGCCCTCCCCTGGGTGCCGAACAATGTCGACCGCACGATCATCCCGCTCGGCCTGCCGGTCGCCGCCGCCGCGGGGCTCGACCTCGGCCTTGTCGCCTTGTTCGGCCTTCAGCACAGCGTGATGGCGCGGCCCGGCTTCAAGGCGGCCTGGACGCGGATCGTGCCCGAGCCGATCGAGCGCAGCCTCTACGTCCTCGCCGCCAGCCTCGCGCTCATCCTTCTCTTCCATCTGTGGCAGCCGATCCCGGGCCTGCTGTGGAGCGTCGACCGTCCGGCCGCGGCCTGGCTGCTCCGGGCCCTGTTCGCGCTCGGTTGGCTGGTGGTCCTGCTCAGCACCTTCCTGATCAGCCATTTCGAATTGTTCGGGCTGAAGCAGGTCTGGGCCCACCTGCGCGGCACGGCGGCGGAGGCGCCGATCTTCCGCCAACCCTTCTTCTACAAGCTCGTCCGCCACCCGCTCTATACCGGCTTCTTCATCGCCTTCTGGGCGACGCCGCGGATGAGCTGGGGCCATCTTCTGCTCGCCGCCGCGATGTCGGCCTATATGCTGGTCGCGATCCGCTACGAGGAGCGCGATCTGGTCGGCCTGTTCGGCCGCGATTATGAGGAATATCGCGCCCGCGTCGGCATGCTGGCCCCGCGCCTGCGCCGCCGCCGCGCCTGATCCAAGTGGAAGGAGTGACAGGAATGGGCATCGAGATGACGCGGCTGACGCCGATGATCCAGGTCTTCGACATGCCGGAGTCGGTCGCTTTCTATTGCGACAAGCTCGGCTTCGAGATCCGCGCCTCCTCGCCGGAGATCGAGGGGCCCGAAGGGCGCTACTTCCACTGGGCCTGGCTGCACAACGGCGACGCCGGGCTGATGCTCAACACCGCCTACGACACCGGCAAGCGGCCGGCCGAGCGGGATGGACGCTGGGCGGGGCACCGCCACACCTGCCTCTATATCGCCTGCCCCGATCCCGACGCGGCCTACGACCAGCTGGTCGCGAAAGGCGTCGAGGCGGAGGCGCCGCAGGTGCAGGATTACGGGATGAAGCAGGTCTATGTCCGCGACCCCGACGGCTACATGATCTGCTTCCAGGCGCCGGCCTGAGCCCGGCCTTTACGGCGCCCCGCCCGCGTGCATCATCGCGGCGTCGAGGTCGCGCAAATCGCGGCCGCGCGTCTCCTTGCCGAAGACGATGAGGAGCAGCAGGCCGAGGGCGGTCGGCACGGCGATCACCTCCGCGCTGATGCCGAGCGGCGGGATCATGGCGAGGATGGCGAGAAGCTGGGCGCCGACCCCGCCCACCTTGCTGCAGGCGGCGACCCAGCCCGTCGCCCGCCCGCGCACGCGCATCGGGAAGCTCTCCGCCGTGTAAGGCAGGATCATCGCGATGATGCCGTTGGTGCCGACGATCAGCAGGGCCACGGGGAGGACCGGGCTACCATGGCCGCGAAGCTCGAGGGCGAGCACGCCGAACAGGCCGGCAATGGTGACCGCGACGAAGGCGATGACCGACCATTTCGTGCTCCAGCGGCTGTAGAGCCAGGCGGCGACGAACACCGTCGGGAAGGCGATGAGCGAGCTCTCGGCGAGTAGCTTGCTCGACACCGCCATCGAATAGCCCTTGGCGACGAGATCGGTCGGGAGCCAGAGCATCAGCCCGAAATTGATCAGCCCCCAGGAGATGGAGGCGATGCTGAGGGCGACGAGCTTCCCGAACAGGCCGCGGCCGGTGAGCGGCGTCGCCGCCGCCTTGGCCGCCGCGGCGGCGGGCGCCTCGGGACGCGCCTTGCGCACCTTGGAGCCGAAGCGACGCATCACCGCCCGCGCCTCCTCGTCGCGGCCGCGGGCGATCAGGAACTTGGCCGATTCGGGGATGAGGCCGCCGAGGAGGACAAGGGTGAGGCCGGTCGGCAGGTTGAGGAGCCACATGATCCGCCAGCCGAACATGGGCTGGAGCAGGGCCGAAAGGCCGCTCGCAGCGAAATAGCCGCCGACCGCGCCGAGCCCGCCGACGAGGACCAGGCTCCAGCCGCGATGGCGGCTCGGCATCATCTCGGCGAGCAGGGCATAGGTGACGGGGAGCATTCCGCCCGCCGCCGCGCCCATCATGAAGCACATGCCGACATTCCAGTAGAGCGAAGGCATGGCGCCGCAGATCGAGGTGCCGACGAACATCACCGCCGACAGCAGGATTGAGGCCTTGCGCCCGTAGACGTCGGCGATGACGCCCCAGAGGATCGAGCCGAAGACGGTGCCGACGAGCGCGAAGAAGGGGACGAGCGACGCGGTCTGCTTGGGGACATGATATTCCCTGACCATGCCGGGGATGGTGAAGCCCAAAGCGGCCGGCTTCATCACGTCGATGATCAGCGCGACGACCAGCACGACCATCAGCCCCCAATGCGCGCCGGAGAGGTGCGCGTCCTCGGGCGCTGCGATCTCGACCTCGCGCGCGGTCGCGATCTGACGGTTGAGGTTGGTCGGCAGCAGGCCGTAGGCCGCGACGAAGACGCCGCCGATGATCGCGGCCATGCCGGCGAGCATGTCGTTGCCCATCGGCATGCCGGCAAGCGCGAAGCCGTTCATCCGGCCCATCCAGAACATCGGCAAATGGAGGAGCACGCCGGCGGTGACCGCGCCGGTGCCGAGCACGAACGCCCATATTCCCCGCCGGTCGGCGAAGGTGCCGGCGGTCATCGTGGCTGCCCCGCCATGTCCAGGCCCTGCATCACTCTCCCTTGCGAACCCCGGCTGAGCCGTCCGGCGCGCTCCCGTCCGCCGCGTTAGCGATAACAAGGTCACTTCAACGACCGGCGCAACAGCCGAATTGCGCCGCCAGGAGCGCCGATGTCGCTTTTTCGCCGCGTCGTCATCTTTCGTTGCCGACGCGCTACATCGTAGCGACGTGCCTACATTTTCGCTCGATATCGGGAGTGAAACCGGCGGCCATTGCCACCCTCCTCCGCCGGTCAGAAGCGCGTGGAGATGCCGGCATAGAGCTGGACGTCGGGCGTCTCGTGGTTGAGCCCGAAATTGGCGCCGGCATCGAGCTGCAGAGTCTTGCTCGCCAGCCAGCTGACCATCACGTCCGCCGAATATTGGCGCCCAGTGCGGGCGGGATCGAAATCCCATTGGCCCCACAGCTCCGCCGCGACCGTCACCTTGCCGACCTGCTTGCCGAGATTGATCGCGGCCATCGTGCTGACGTGGCGGCCGGAGCCGTCCGAATCGAGCAGCAAATCGGCCTCCGGACTGATGCCGAGCGAGAAATCGTTCGGCAGGTCGATATTGACCGGCACCGCGAGGCCGCCCTCCACGGCGCCGTTGCCGAGCGCCCGTCGCGCGGTCGGCAGCTTGACGAAGGGGAAGAGCGCGACCTGCGTTTTGGCGTTTTGATCGGTCAGCCTCTGCTTGAAGCGGACGAACAGGTCGCCGGCGCCGCCGACCCGGCTGGTGACGCCGCCGGCGTGGGTGCGCACCTCCTCATAGGGCGCGATGTTGAGCTGAAGGTCCGAGCTGTCGGTCAGGCCGATTTTCAGCGTCGGGTTGGTGTAGAGGATCGTGTCGGTGCGGACGCCGCCCTGCGTGTCGCGCGTCCAGTTGATGATGTCGGTTTCGAGCTGGAGCTTGCCGGCGGGAACGGTGCACGCATTGTTGCCCTTGCCTGGCCGGTCGGTGCAGATCTCGTCGTCCGCGCCGGCGGCGAGCGCGGGCGCTGACCCGGTGGCGAGCAGGACGGCCAGGACCAGTTTGTTGATTCGCATGAGGCTTCGCCCGCTTTCCATCCGCCTGAAAATCAAGGCCAATCGCGCCGCTCTTCGCACGGAGCGCGGTGGCGGGCAATCGGGCGGATAGATGATGCGGACGCCGCCGGCGGGTGGCCGGATCAGCGCGGCAGGCTGCCGCGGAGGCGCGCATAGCGCCGGCAGAGCGAGCGGAAATCCTCATCGCTGCGGGCCGGCGGCTCGGCCGGCAGGGTACGCGTATCGTCACGGCCGGGATCGGCCGGTTTGTCAGACATCCCACGACTCCCACTCAAAACGCCGGCGCCCGGACGGCCCCTGCCCGGCGCTTTCGTAAAATCATTTCCCGCGATCCAACGTTATCCGCACAATCGGTTAAGGAACCGTGTCCGAAACGATCTTGCGCGCCGTTAACGCCGTTGCGCCGCGCTCCGGTCGCGGGTCGCGCGGAACTCGGAATCGGCGCTCCAGTTCGGCCATTCGCGCGAATTGGCGAGGCGGGAGCCGACCGCGTAGAGCATCGACAGGTCGCGGGCCATGCCGCTCAAATCCCAGTCGGCGCTCCATTCGTCCGCCGGCTGGTGGTAGCGTGATGCGGTATAGGCTTCGGCGAGGGCCTCGCCGCGCTCGGTGCCGCCGCTCAGCAGGTCGTTGCCCGCCTCGAACGAGATCGCCGGGACGCCGCGCTTGGCGAAGGAGAAATGGTCGGAGCGGTAGAAGCCGCCATTCTCCGGATGCGGCTCGGGCATGAAGGTCCGGCCACGGCGGCGCCCTTCGGCGATGAGGTCGTCGAGCAGGCCCAGCTTCGCGGCGCCCGAGATGCTGAAGTTGCGCGCGGGCCCGTAGACGCCGAGCGCGTCCATGTTGATCACGCCCGCCGTCTTCGTCAGCGGGTAGAGCGGGTTGGCCGCATAATATTCGGAGCCGAGCAGCCCCTTCTCCTCGGCGGTGACGGCGAGGAACAGGATCGAGCGCTCCGGGCGCGGCCCCTTCGCGAAGGCGCGGGCGAGCTCGAGCAAAGAGGCGATGCCGGTCGCATTGTCGACCGCGCCATTATAGATGCGGTCGCCGCGGGCGTCGGGGGCGCCGACGCCGAGATGGTCCCAATGCGCCGAGTAAATGACGGTCTCGTCGGGATGCGTCCGCCCCGCCAGCCGCCCGGCGATATTGTGCGAGGTGATGACGCGGCTGTCGACGCCGTAATCGGCGCTGAGCGTCGCCTTGAGCGGCACCGGGCGGAAGTCGCGGCTCTGCGCCGCCTTCTTCATCGCCTCGAAATCGAGCCCGGACGCGTGGAACAGGGCGACCGCATTGTCGCGCTGGATCCAGGCTTCCATCGGCGTGTGGACGGCGCGGGGATCCTTGCGGACGATGTCGAACATCGCGTTGGTGTTCGAATTCTTGACCGTCGCCCAGCCGTAGGAGGCGGGCGCGCGCTCGTGGATGACGATGACGCCGGCCGCGCCCTGCCGCGCGCCTTCCTCATATTTGTAGGTCCAGCGGCCGTAATAGGTCATCGCCTTGCCGCCGAAATCGCCCTCGCCCGTCTCGAAATCGGGATCGTTGACGAGCACGACCATGATCTTGCCGTGGAGGTCGACGCCCTTGAAATCGTCCCAGTTCCGCTCGGGCGCCTTGACGCCGTAGCCGACGAAGACGAGCGGCGCGTCGGCGATCGTCACATGTTTCTGCCCGTTGAGCGCGGCGCGGACGGCGATGTCCTCGCCCTGGCGCAGCGCCTGGCGCCGGCCGTCGACGTCGAGCGAGACTTGCGGCGTCCCTTCGATCTGGGCGCGCAGCAGCGGCACGTTCTGAGTCCAGACGCGCCTGCCGCGGACGAGATCGCCGCCGGGCTGAAGCCCCGCCGCCTCCATCTGCTGCGTGATATAGGCGATCGTCTTCGTCTCGCCCGCAGTCGCGGGGCCGCGGCCCTCGAACGCGTCGGAGGCGAGCATTTTGACGTGCTGCGAGAGGCGGGCCGGATCGACGCCGGGGACAGCGGTGGCGGCGAGGGCGGCGGCGGGGAGCAGGGCGGCGGCGAGGAGGACGAGACGCTTCATCGGGGGGAACTCCGCAGAGGAAAGCTCAGACAAGACGGGCTCTTAGGCGCAGGGCGGCGGGGATGGAAAGAGTCTCCTCGCCATCCGCCGGCGCGAACCCGCAGGGAGATCCCGGCGTTCGCCGGGATGACGGGAACGGAAGATTACCTCCCCAGCCAGCGGTCGAACCAGGCGACCGTCCGCCGCCGCACGTCGGCCGCGTTGCCGGGATCGCGGATGCGGTGGCCTTCGCCGGGATAGATGACGAGGCTGGCGGGGACGTTCATCTCTCTGAGCGCGTGCCAATATTCGACCGACTGGGTCGGCGGCACCTCGATGTCGCGCTCGCCGACATAGATGAAGGTCGGCGTCTTCGCGGAATGGATGAAGCGGATCGCGGAGACCCGCCAATAGGCTTCGGGATCGTCATAAGCCGACTTGCCGAAGAAGGGGATCATCCACTGGTCGATGCCGTTGGTGCCGTAATAGCTGATCCAGTCGGAGAGGCCGGCGCCGGAGACGATCGCCTTGAAGCGGTTGGTCTGGGTGTTCGCCCACATCGCCATGAAGCCGCCGTATGAGCCGCCCATCAGGCCGAGCCGCCGGTCGTCGATCGGGGCCGCGCGCTCGGCGGCGTCGACGCCGGCGAGGATGTCGCGAAGGTCGCCGCCGCCGAAGTCGCGCATGTTGGCGCGGGTGAAGGCCTCGCCCTGGCCGTAGCTGCCGCGCGGATTGGGATAGAAGAGATAGTAGCCGGCGCGGATCAGGTCGGCGGCCGCGCCCTCCCAGACGAAGCCCGGCACGTTGGCCGCGGCCGGGCCGCCATGGACCGAGACCACCATCGGCGCCCGCGCCGTCGGCGAGGCGCCGCGCGGCGCGAGCAGCCAGCCCTGGACGTTGTAGGGCCCGCTCTTCCAGCTGATGCTGCGCGCGGTGACGAGCGGCCGCATGTCGTCATTGTCGCGGGTGATCTGGCGCGGCGCCGCGAGCGGGCCGGCGAAGACGGCGGGCGGACGTTCATGGTCCTGCACCACCATCGCGACCTCGGCGCCGTTGATGGTGCGGGCGAAGCGTGCCTCGCCGGCCGCGATGCTGGTGGGCGCGCTCCAGGCCGGGCGGCCGGGGCCGCGCGCCGGATCGATCGGCACGATCGCCATCCGGTCGCCGATCAGGGCGGAGCCGGCGAGGCCCGCAGGCCCCCAGAGCAGGGAGGTGAAGCTGCCGCGATAGGCGGGGGAGATGTCGCGCGGCACGCCGCCGGCGAGAGGCACGGTATAGACGTCGCCGCCGACCGAGCCGAAGTCGCTCATCAGGCCGCCGATGAAGGCCACGGTGCGTCCGTCCGGCGAGACGCGCGGGAAGTCCATCTGCATCCTGGGCGCGGCGATGCGACGGACGGCGCCGGTCGTGCCGTCGATCGCGTCGAGCTCCGCCACCCACCAATTGTCGTCGCCATTGCCAAGCGCGCTGGTCGCGACGAAGCCGCGCCCGTCCGGCGTCCAGTCATATTCGTAGACGTAGCGGTCGGACGGCGAGACCGGCCGCACCGCGCCGCCGGAGGCGGGCAGAATCGCGATCCTCTGCTCGTCATTCTGCTGGCCGATCTCACCGACCTGGCGGACGCCCGCCTGGGTCGCGCCGCGCTCCTTGCGCGCGCCGAGTGTGACGAGCAAAGCGATGCGGCCGCCGTCGGGCGAGAAACGCGGATCCTCGGCGAGCCCTTCGATCGTGGCGAGCGTCTCGGGTGCCTTCGCGGCAGCGCGCATCAGCCGCGTCGCCCCGCCCTCGCGCGCGAGGAAGACGAGCCGCCCGTCCGGCGCGAAGACGAGCCCGGAATAGATGCAGGCCGCGCAGGGATCGATGCTGTCGAGCACCGCGCCGGTGGCGGCGGAGCGGATGACGACATGGCCGTGCGGAAGGGAGGGTGCATTGGCCTCGACGTCGCTCTCGACCGTCGCGACGCGCGCGCCGTCGGACGAGAGGGTGAGGTCGGCATATTGGTGAAGCGGCAAGGCGGAAGCGGGGGCGGCGGAAAGGAGCAGGGCGGCGGCAAAGGCAAGGCGCATGGGGGACTCCGGTTTGACGGGCGTCGCCTACACTTCCCGTCGCCCCAGCGAAAGCTGGGGCCCCAAGGGGGGTTCGCTCGGTTCCTTCATTGACGCCGCGCCCCATCCCCTCTGGGACCCAGCTTTCGCTGGGGTGACGCGAGGCGGGTGATTTCCGCCCGCACGGGAATGACGTAGGTGGGTGTCATGGCCCAGCCCGACCTCGACGCGCCGCTCACGGCAGAGGAGATCGAAGCAGCCCGCCGCCGCATCGCGGGCGCCGCGATCCGCACCCCGCTCGTGCCCCGCCCCGACGGCTCGGCCTGGCTCAAGCTCGAATGCCTGCAGCCGACCGGCTCCTACAAGATACGCGGCGCGACCAATGCGCTGAAGGCACGGGCCGGGGCTGGGGAGGATCTGCGCGCGATCGTCTCCGCCAGCGCGGGCAATTTCGGCCAGGCCATCGCCCGCGCCGCCGCCAGCCTCGCCCTCCCCTGCATCATCCACGCCCCCGATTATGCGGCGCGGGTGAAGCTCGAGAATCTGAAGCGCATGGGCGCCGAGGTGCGCGAGCATAACTTCGAGGCCTGGTGGCGCATCATGCAGACGCGCGAGACCGGCGACGACGGCACCTTCTTCCACCCCGTCTGCGAGCGCGAGGTGATTGCCGGCGCGGCGACAATCGGCGCCGAGATCGTCGAGGACCTGCCCGAGGTGGACGCAGTGTTGATCCCGATCGGCGGCGGCGGGCTCGCCAGCGGCATCGCCCAGGCGGTGAAGGCGCGGCGCCCCGGCTGCCGCATCCTCGCCGTCGAGACCGACACCGCCTTGCCGCTCGAGGCCGCGCTCGCGGCGGGCGAACCGGTGACGGTCGAGCGCACCTCCAGCTTCGTCGACGGCATGGGCAGCACCCGCGTCCTCGACGCCATGTGGCCCCTGCTGCGCCGCCTGATCGACGACGTGATCGTCGTCAGCCTCGCCGAGGTCGAGGCGGCGATCCGCACCCTCGCCGCCGAGCATCACGTCATCGCCGAGGGTGCCGGCGCCGCCGCTCTCGCCGCCGCAGAGAAGGTATCGGCCGGCCGCAACGTCGCCATCGTCTCGGGCGGCAATCTCGACTGGACCGAGCTCAGGCGGATTCTGGCCGGGGTTTAATTTGACACCCCGCCCTCCTCCGCCTCTCCTTCGCTCGAGGAGGTCGAAGCGGATGGTGATCGGCGTCGTCGCGGCGGGGATTGGGGTTCCCTTCGCGGCCCTGCTCGCCGGGATCGGCTATTTCGGCGGTCCGACCTTCTTCGACATTCCGGCGCGCGCGGCGCCGCGGCCGGGCGAGGAGCAGGTCGCGGCGGTGGTCTTCTCCGGCAACATGGGCTTCCATATCGGGCAGGCGGAGGATCTGTCGAAGGCGCTGGCGGCGCGCGGCCTGCCGGTGCTCGGCGTCAACAGCCTCGCTTATTTCAGGAAGCCGCGCTCGCCGACCGAGGCGACGGCTTTGGTGGAAAGGGCGATCGACCGCGCGCTCGGCTTCAGCCGGCGCGGACAGGTCGCGCTCATCGGCATCTCGTTCGGCGCCGATATCCTCCATGTCGGTCTGGCCGGGCTGCCGCCCCCTTATCGCGCAAGAATTCGCAACGTCGTGCTCGTCGTGCCCGGCGCGACGCTCCAGCTCCAGGCATCGCCGCTCGAGCTCTTCCCGATCCGCGCGCCGAACATGGACGGGCTCGCCACCGGGCGGCAGCTCGACTGGGTGCCGGCGACCTGCATCTGGGGGGCGAAGGAGAAGAACAGCCTCTGCCCGCACCTGGCCATGACCAACATGACGCGGGTCCCGCTCGCCGGCGGCCATATGCTGAAGGGCGACGTGAACGGCCTCGCCGACCGGGTCGGGGAAGCGATCGACGCCGCCGCACCGCTCAATGGAGCGGCCACACCGCCAGGATCAGGCCCGTTCCCATCACCACCACCAGCAGGCTGAGCGGCGCGCCGAGCCGGGCATAATCGCCGAAGCGGTAGCCGCCCGGGCCCATCACCAACGTGTTGCACTGATGGCCGATCGGGGTGAGGAAATCGGCCCCCGCCCCGACCGCGACCGCCATCAGGAAAGCGTCGGGCCGGTAGCCGAGGCCGCCGGCGAAGGTGGCGGCGATCGGCGCCATGACCAGCACGGTCGCGGCATTGTTGAGGAAGGGCGTCACCGCCATCGCCGCCACCAGGATGAGCGCGAGCGCGCCCCAGGGCGGCAGGCTCACCGCGAGATGCGAGAGCCAGCGGCCGAGCACCTCGCTCGCACCGGTGGTGCGAAGCGCGTCGGCCACCGGGATGAGCGCGCCGAGCATGATCAGGATCGGCCACTCGATCCGCGTATAGACTTCGCGCGCCGGCAACGCGCCAGTCAGCATGATCAGAGCGGCGGCCGCGAAGAAGGCGATCGCGACCGGCACCAGGCCGATCGCGGTCAGCGCCATCGCGCCGCCGAGGATCGCCAGCGGCACCAGGCCGCGCCGCGCGCTGCCGAGGCGCAGCGGCCGTTCGGCGAGCGGCAGGCAGCCAAGTTCGCGCAGCCGCTCGGGGAGGACGTCGAGCGGACCCTGGAGCACGACGACGTCGCCTGGGCAGAGAACGATGTCGCGCAGCCGCTTCGAGATGCGCTCGCCGCGCCGCGAGACGGCGATCAGGTTGACGCCGTGGCGGTCGTGGAGCGCCATCCGTCCCGCCGCGGCGCCGGCGAGGATCGAATCGCGCCCGATCACCGCCTCGATCACGCCGACATTGCTCTCGCTCGCATCGGCGGCCTGGCGATGCTGGCCGGCGAGATCGATGCCGGTCGCCGCGATGGCGCGCTCGAGCGCCTCGGGCTCGCCCTTGAGGATCAGGATGTCGCCGGCGGCGATGACCGCGTCGGGAAGGGTCACGGTCTCCCGGTTCACGCCGCGATGGATGCCGGTGACCTCGACCTCGCCCTCGGTCATGTCGCGGAACTCGGTGACCGTCTTGCCTTCCGCGCTGGATTCGGCGGGGACGAACGCCTCGGTCGCATAATCGGTGATGTCGAGCGCCTCGCCCATGGTCGGCGCCGCCTGGCGCCCGGCGGGCAGCAATTTGTAGCCGAAGCTGAGGAAGACGAGGCCGGTGACGGCGAGGCCGAAGCCGACCGGGAAATAGTCGAACATGTGGAAGGGATGGCCGGTCATCTCCTGCCGCACCCGGCTGACGATGATGTTGGGCGAGGTGCCGACCAGGGTCATCAGCCCTCCGAGCAGCGAGCCGAACGACATCGGCATCAGGAAGCAGGAGGGCGAGGCGCCGGAGCGCTTCGACATCTGGAAGGCGGCCGGCATCAGCATGGCGAGCGCGCCGATATTCTTGACCAGGGCCGAGAGGAAGGTGACCGAGCCGACGAGCAGGAGCAATTGCGATTCGGTCCGGCTCATCCCGCTCGACAGCCGCGCGATCGCCGCCTCGATCACGCCCGACCGCTCGACCGCGGCCGAGATGACCAGGGCGGAAGCGACGATGATGACGATGTCGTCGGAAAAGCCCGAGAAAGCGTGCTTCGGCTTCACGATGCCGAGCAGGAGCGAACCGAGCAGGGCCAGGACCGCCACCATGTCGTAGCGGATCCGCCCCCAGATGAAGAGCAGCATCATCCCGGCGAGGACGCCGAGCGAGAGGAGCTGGGGGAGGTTCATCGGCGGGATGCGCGCATCGGGAGCAGGGACAACGCGGGATGACGGGAAAGGCGACACGCCATCACTGCTCCCCGGCGAAGGCCGGGGTCCAGTGCGGAGTCGGTACTGGGCCCCGGCCTTCGCCGGGGAGCAGTCGCGCCGGCTATGCGCGCCCAGCGCCTAGTGCGCTGTCGGCCTGTTCAGCGCGACCGTGGGCGTTCCGTTGCGCGTCGGCTGCTGGGTCGTGGGCTTGGCTGCGGCCGGCTTGGCCGACGCCGCGGCGGGCTTCGCCGTCGCCGAGGCCGGCTTCGCGGCCGCCGCGCGCGGCTTGGCCG
>JADMIO011602884.1_pt1 | contig 31267 bp, 13 predicted proteins | sample 8958161 | NCBI WGS metagenome assembly JADMIO01 (sample SAMN16585339, study PRJNA669376) | soil metagenome | isolation source: Crop rotation soil | place: USA: Cullars Rotation, Alabama | collected 2011 | reverse complement strand
GCGACAACTTGTCCACGTGGAATTCTAAGCTTAGGATCCCAATGTGCTGGAAAGCTGCGCCAACAATTACCTTGGCCTCGCCAATCATCCCGAGATAGTGGCAGCCGCGGCGGACGGGCTGAAACGCTATGGCTACGGCATGGCGTCCGTACGGTTCATCTGTGGCACGCAGGAAATCCACAAGCAATTCGAAGCCGACGTCGCCCGTTTCCTCGGCAAGGATGACACCATCCTTTATAGCTCCTGCTGGGACGCCAACGGCGGGCTCTTCGAAACCATCCTCGGCGAAGACGATGCAATCATCAGCGATGAACTCAACCACGCCAGCATCATCGACGGCGTTCGCCTCTGCAAGGCGAAACGATTTCGCTACAAGAACTGCGACATGGCCGACCTGAAGCGTTGCCTGACGGAATCGAAGGACGCCCGCTTTCGCCTGATCGCCACCGATGGCGTCTTCTCAATGGACGGCTCGCTCGCCCCGTTGCCCGAGATCTGCGACCTGGCCGACCAGCACGACGCGATGGTCATGGTCGACGATAGCCACGCCACCGGCATCCTCGGCCCCGGCGGGCGCGGCTCGGCCGAGGCGCTCGGGTGTTTGCCTCGCATCGACATCATCACCAGCACCCTCGGCAAGACGCTCGGCGGGGCCGCGGGTGGTTTCACCGCCGGCAGCAAGGAACTCATCGATTTTCTTCGGCAGCGCTCGCGTCCGTACCTGTTCTCCAATGCCGTCCCGCCACCGATCATCCAGGCCGCCAGCAAGGCGCTGGAACTGGTGTCGAAAAGCAGCGACCTCCGCGATCGCCTCCATGGCAACGCCCGCACCCTCCGGGCCGGCCTCGAAAACGCCGGCTTCAAGATCAAGCCCGGCCAACACCCCATCCTCCCCGTCATGCTCGGCGACGCCGCCCTGGCCACCAAGATGGCCGACAAGCTCCTGCAAAAAGGCATCTACGTCATCGGCTTCAGCTTCCCCGTCGTCCCCCAAGGCCTGGCCCGCATCCGCATTCAACTAAGCGCCGCTCATACGTCCGACCAGTTGCAACGAGCGATCGAAGCGTTCACGGAAGTGGGCCGGGAGCTGGCTACCGACGTTTCGTAATTAGTGTACTTTTGTTCATTAATTCGCCATAAACTGATATATATTAATTAATAATGGCCGACATTCGGTTGCAGGAGCACGTCGACTCGGTTTTTCACATCAAAGATTAGGCCGGCAAAAGTCAAAAAAACCAATCTCCATTGCGCGGCCTGCGTTCGGATATTTTCGCGAAAACGTTCGCAACTCCTAACACGCAGCAATCGGCAGCGTTGTTTCTTGTAGGCCGATCATCCGCCGACTGAGAAGCTGTTACGATTGAACCGGGAACAGGGATTGAGGCAGGCGCCATCTAACACTTCAATCTCGCGAAACGCGGCATTTGGCATCGTCCTTCTGGAGTTCCGGCCGCGCGTCAAAAAACGCCTGTAAAGCCTAGACCGTGTGGATGATGCAACCGTGACAGGCGAGCCCAGAACGAGGCGGAAAACACTGGAATAAGCTTCCTGGTTTTCCGATCTCACCGATACAATAAACTTTCACCATCCGTTATCTTTTAACGTTTTTCGCCGTTTCTTTCAAACGCTTGGCGATAGACTGCGGAGGCAAAACTCATGGGTTTCCGATCGTTTTTTCAATTCTTTAATCGGACCTGGCGAAAAAAACAACCGATCACCAAAAACCCTCCTCAGCCCCTCAACGCGAAGCTAATGGTCGAGATGTTGGAGCGTCGCGATCTTTTGACGGTTCCCGGGCTCGTCGCCGCCGGCGTTTTGCCGCTGGATGGGACCAGCGTCAATTCGGGATCACCGATTATTCAGGTGCAATTCACCGAGACGATGTCGAACTCGGTATTGAACCCGGGCAATTACGTGCTTTTGGGTTCGTCGGGAAATAGCATTCCCATCGACTCGGTCTCGTTTTTCAGCCTTGGCGCCGCCCCGGTGAATTCGGCGGTCCGCCTGTCGTACAACGGCGGGGCCCCGATGGTCGTCGATAACTACACGCTCTTCGTTCGCGGCGATCAGATGATCGACCAGGACGAAGGCCTGGCCATGTCGCAGCCTGGTCAATTGATCGTGGCGAACAGCGGCAGCAACAAGGTATCCGTCCTCGGTATGCCCGGCGACGGCACGCTTGCCGGCTTGTCGAACTACAACTACGGTGCTGTTGGCGGTCAGGCGGCCAATCCTCGTGTCGTCGGTTTGGCCGACGTGGATTCGGACGGCATCAAGGACCTCATCGTCGTCAACGCTGGCACGAATCAGGTCCTGATTTTCCAAGGGCAATCAGCGGCCGTCGGCGGTGGATACAAATCGTCCGCAACGCTAACCTTGAACCTCCCCACCGGTACGGCCAATACCGGCAAAGCTCTCCTTCTGACCGACCTCAATAAAGATGGCAAGGCCGACATCGTCGTTGCCAACACCGTCACCAACAATATCTCCGTTTATCTGAATACCTCTGGGGCCGTCGGCACCGTGAGCTTCGGATCAGGAACAAACCTCGCGACCGATGCCAGCCCCGTCGATCTAGTTGCAGGTGACTTTAACCTCGATGGCAACACGGACATCGCCGTCGCGATCAACGCGGTCACCGGCGGTGTGTCGGCTGCCGACCTCAACGGGGATTCCACCAACGATTATCGCGTCAACATTTTCCCGGGCGATGGCAATGGGGGCTTTGGCACGATGGTCGCCGTCCGCGTTGGCGATGCTGGCGCTGTCGGCGTGACGGCGCCGACGAGCATCGCGGTCGGCCTGATGAATCAGGACAACAAGCCCGACCTAGTCCTCGGCGGCTCGAATGGCGTCCTCGTCCTCTCAAACAACAGCACCGCCGGCTCCGTCGCGTTCAATCCGCCGGGCGCGCTGGCCGCTGCCGGAAACATCCTATCGGTCGCGGTGGGGAATCTGGACGCGGACAGCTCCCCCGACATCGCGGCAGCCACGTCGACGAACACGATTCAGATTCTACGCAACACCAACAACAGTGGACCGCTGACCTTCCTGACGGCCGCCACGATTCCCGTTGCCGCCGGGACGGCTGGCAAACTGGTGCTGGGCGACTTGAATGGCGACGGCCTCGACGACCTGGTCGTGACCAATGGCAATGCCGCGGGACGGGTCACCGTCCTCAACAACACCACTGTCGGCGGGTCGATTAGCGCCGCCACCAACACGAATCCAATTCGAATCACGAGCACCAATCATGGCCTGGCCAACGGGCAGCGGATCACGATCACCGGCGCTCAGGGCAACACGGCCGCCAATGGCACGTTTACCGTCACCTTGATTAGCCGGGCGATTTCCAACTCCACGGCAAGCGGCGGAGTCATCTCGGTCACCAGCACGGCTCACGGCTTGACCACCGGCGAACGCGTCACCATTACTGGAAGCGCTTTTACCGAAGCCAACGGCACTTTCACCGTCACCGTCACCGACGCCAACCATTTCACGCTGAACGGAACCAATGCGACCGGCAGCGGCGCGGGGGGCACCTGGACCAGCAAGGATCGATTCTCAATCGGCGTCGCGGGGAACGGCGCCTACACCGGCGGGGCAACCTGGGCTCTTACCGGCGATGTCACCAGCAACATCGGCAACGCTACCAACACCAGCGCCATCGTCATCACAAGCAGTAACCACGGCCTGTTCACGGGCGAAAGCGTCACGATCACGGGCGTCCTGGGGAACACCGCCGCCAATGGCACCTTCACCATTACCGTCATCGATAGCGATCACTTCTCGCTGAACTCGTCCACGGGCAATGGGGCGTATACCAGCGGCGGCACCTGGGTGCTTGCCAGCAACATCACCGGCGCCTCCAACGCCAACCCCATCGTCATCAACAGCCAGGGGCATGGCCTCGCGACCGGTCAACGCGTTACGATTACTGGAGTGACGGGCAATACCAACGCCAACGGCACCTTTACCATCACGGTGCTGTCCGCCGATACCTTCTCGCTGAATGGTTCGACGGGCAACGCTTCGTTTACCGGCGGTGGATTGTGGGCTCTCACGGGCAATGTCACGGCCGCCACCAACGCCGCCCCCATCGTCATCACCAGCAACGCCCACGGCCTCAAGACCGGGCAGATCGTCACCGTGGCCGGTGCGACAGGCAACACCGCCGCCAACGGCACCTTCACCGTTACCGTTCTGACGGCCAACACCTTTTCGCTGAATGGCAGCACAGGCAACGGCGCTTACGCCGGCGGCGCGACCTGGACCGTCAACTACACGCCCACTAGCGTGTCGAACACGTCCCCCATCGTCATCACCAGCACTAGCCACGGCTTGAAGACCGGCGATGCCGTCGTCGTCTCCGGCGTGACGGGTAACACCGCCGCCAACGGCACCTTCACGGTCACCGTTGTCGACGCCGACCGTTTCATTCTCAACGGATCGACCGGGAATGGAAATTATGTGAGCGGCGGCACCTGGACCACCACGAGCAACTTCGCCGCCCCGCTTGGGTCGATGACCGCCAATGGCATCGCCACCACTCCCATCGCCATCACCACCACGATTCCACATGGCCTTACCACGGGCAACACGGTGACGTTCGGCAGCGTCTCTGGCAGCCTCGCTTCTACCCTGAACGGAAACACGTTCACCATCACGGTCGTCGACGCCAACCATTTCACGCTCGACAACACCACCACCGCGGGTGACGCGTCGGGCGGTTTCTATCTCACGAGTGGCGGAACGGTCGGCCCGGTTGGTGCTCCCTATGCGGTCGATGGCACCCCGATGGGCGTCGCGATCGGCGATACCAATCAAGACGGCCGACTCGACATCGTCACCGCCAACAACACCAGCAACGACGTGTCGTTGCTCCTGGGAGCCGGCGGTGGCGCCATGGCCCAGCCGGCCAACTTGAACATCGGTCCCACCGTCCTCAGCGGCACCACCGTCGCCGACCTGAATGGCGATGGCCTGCCCGACATCATCGTCTTCAACAACAACGGCTCCAACAACAGCACGAAGGTCTCGATCCTCCAGGGACAAATCGGCGGCACCTACGCGGCACCCGTCGACATCACCCCCGCCGTCACCGGACGCAACATGAGGAGCCTTTCGAGCATCACCGCCGCAGACGTCAACGGCGATGGCTGGCTTGATCTGGTGTTCGCCAACACCCAGGACAACACCGTTGGCTTCCTGCGAAACAACATCACCGTCGCAGGCACGAAGATCGTCACCGCCTCGTTCACCGCGATCACCGAAGTCGGCGTCGGCAAGTTCCCCACCCAGGTCGCCATGGGCGATTTCAATAACGACGGCAAACTCGATATGGCCGTCTCCCACAACGGCAGCGGCGGCGGGTCGCAAAAAGGCATCACCGTTCGGCTCGGTAACGGCAACTTCACCTTCCAAAATAGCTTCGAACTCGATGGCAGCACCGGTTTCGGCAACCCCGGAACGCCAATGTCGGGCCTCGTCCTTGGCGATTTCGACCGCGATGGCAACCTCGACATCGTCGGACTCGAAGATGCCACCACCGGCTCCGTTCGACTTCACCTCGGCAACGGCAAGGGTGCGTTTGGCAACAACGGCACCTTCAAGACAAACACACCCAACCCTGGCGCCATCGCCGCCGCCGACTTCAACGGCGACGGGTATCTCGATGTCGTCGCTTCCAGCAAATCGACCACCGCTGGCGCAGGCAATGCAGGCATCTCGGTGTTGCTCAACCAGCTCGGCACCGGTTTCCAAACTGCCCAACAATCCGACGTCATTCCGCAAACCGGACTGCAATCGATCCTCACGACCGACGTCAACCAAGATGGCTTCGTCGACGTCATTGCCTCGACGCAGCTCGTCAATATCTCGGGAACAATCTCCCGCCTCAATAGTTTGTCGCCGTTTTCGATTCGCTTCAGCAGCGTGAACGGCTTGAGTGTTGGCATGCAGGTGCAGATCGCCGGCATGAACGCAGCGGGAATGACCGGCGCAGATGGCCTGTGGACGATCAGCGCCATCAACGGCTTCACCCGAGATGTCACCTTGACCGGAAGCGCGGCTCCGACCGGCACCTATCCGAACAACGGTCCCGGCACGTTTACGGTTTTCAATGCGACCGTCACCACCAATGACAACGTGTACGTCCTGATCGGCAAGGGGGACGGAACCTTTCAGTCGCCAGTGCCGTACCTGGCCGGCGCTCCTGGAGCCCCCAATCTCGCCCCCAGCTATGTGGTCGCCACGCCGACCCCCCTCGTTCGCGTGACCACGTTCTCCAGCGGCGGCACCGTCGTCAACGCCAACCTGATCAAGAATGGAAACTTCGAAGCCTCCGACCTGAATGGCGAAAAAGGAAATCTCCTCGGTTGGCAGACCTATGACTTGAACACCAGCCCCGGCGGAAGCCAGGGCGCCTGGATGGTCCAAACGAAGGTCAACAACCCCAATAATAAAAGCCCGCTCAGCGCGACCAACACGTCCGGAATCGCCGACAATTATCGGGCCATGCTCGATCAAGCGAACATGCAGCCCTTCAGCGGCAACAACAATCCCAACTCTCCCGACACCTACGCCGGCACGCACGCCCTTTATCAAGACATCACGATCCCGGCCAATATCTCGAAAGCGCAATTGTCGATGCTCCTCTACATCGACAACACCAATGCCGGCGTCTACTCCGACGCGAGCGCATTCCCCTCGCTCGACTATCGCAGCATCACGGACAATCAGCAGGTCCGCGTCGACATCATGAGACCGACCGCAGGCCTCCTCAGTGTCGACACCACCCCCTTGGCCAACGGCACGGTCACCTCGGCGACGGGCGCCGGTGGCGGCGCGGCCATCATCATTCAGACGGCGTCCGCTCACGGTCTCACCACCGGATCCTTAGTCACGCTCAGCGGCATCTCTGGATTCACCGCTGCCAACGGCACCTTCACCATCACCGTGACCGATTCGACCCACTTCTCGCTCAACGGGACGACAGCGGTCGGTTCCGGCTCGGGCGGCACGTGGACCGTTCCCGGCGACGTCTTGCGAAACGAATTCATCACCACGCCGACGACGGCCCTCACCTTCAACTCCAGCGTCCAAGATCTTGATCTCACGGCCTTCGCGGGCCAAACGATTCGCCTGCGTATCGCCGCGGCAAACAACAAGGGACTTTTAATCGTCGGTGTCGACAACGTCCGTGTCAACGTCCAGTTCGCCGACAATGTCGCTCCGACCTTGACCGGGCTCGGCATCAGCAATCCAGCCTTTGTCACCGCCGGCATCGCACATACCAATGACCCGACCATCGTCGGCAAGGTCAACGATAACGCAGGCCTCGCCGCCATCTCCTACATCGCCTTCGACGTCAATAACGACGGAAACTTCAGCGGCGTCGGCGACTTCAAAACGACCACGTGGGACCTCGCGGGCAACTTCTATTTCACGCTGCAAAACGTTCCGTCCGGTCAAAACACCATCGGCGTACAAGTCGTCGACAAGTCCGGCAACTCGTTCAGCTCAACGCTCACATTCTTCCTGCAGTCCAACAGCGTCACCGAGTGGGAAGCAGTGGGACCTCAGGGCATCGACACGACCGGCCAGGGGGTGGACTACAAGTCGGTCTCAGGCCGAGTCACCGTCAGCCTGCCCGATTTCAGCGACAAGCTCGGCAACACCTATTACGTCGGCAGCGCCAACGGCGGCATCTGGAAAACCACGGATGGCGGCAGCCACTGGGTCTCGCTCACCAACTCCGTCACCGATAACGCGGGAAATCCAATCCCGGTTCCGATCGGGGGAATGGCTCAGTCGATTTCCAACCCCAGCGTTCTTTACGCGTCCACCGGCGTCGGCGACACCCAGGTCGATTCGCGCCCCGGCGTTGGCGTCCTCAAATCGACCGACGGCGGCAAAACGTGGACACTCATCGGCAACAGTAATACCGTCCTCGCGGGTGCTCGCACCACCAAGGTCGTCGTCGATCCTGCCGACCCCAACATCGCCTATGTCGCCGTCGCGTCCGGCGGCACGGGCGGCGTCGATGAAAATGGCGTCACCGGTCCCGCGGGTCCCGGAGTTTACAAAACCACCGACGGCGGCCTTCACTGGAAGAACGTCCTGAATCCCGCCTCGATGACCTATCTCACCACGCCGGGCAATCCTGGCACGCTCACCACTTTGGGCGCCGGAGCCCCCGTCGATTCCGTGACGGACCTGATTATCGATCCCGCTGATCGCACGCGGCTCATCATCGGCCTGGGCTTTATTGGACTCTCCCCGGCGGCAGGCACCACCGGCGTGTGGTACAGCCCGCAAAGTTCCGGCAACGGCTGGAAACTGGTCCAAGGGGCCGACAACGGCGCCATCGCCAACGCCGACCTCCCCGAAGAGGTCGTGGCCGGCACGCAGATCGGGCGCATCACCGTCGCCATTGGAAACAATCGCACCGGCAACGAAGCCTACGTTTACGCCTTGATGACGACCCCCCCAGGCAGCAACACCCCGCCATCGGTCAACTGGGGCAGCTTCATGGGTCTGTATCGAAGCATCGATAACATGCTCAACTTCACCAAGGTGATGTTGAAGCAGGACACTTCGGCGCCGATGGCCACGACGCATAGCTTCGTCGATATCAATCTTTTCGGCCGCGATGCCGCCAACTCCGGAGCGATGATCGTCGATCCGAACAATCCGAATGTCGTTTACGTCGGCGGCTCAAGCCGATGGGACAATGGCGCGACGCCGAACCATTCACTGATTCGCATTGATACCGGCAACATGAGCGACACGACCGGCGCCAATACCGGCGACGATACGTCCAAAGAGGCTCGGGCCGCGTTTCAAGGCGGCGTCTACGATCCTTCCCCGGGGCCCGCGTCCGATAACTACGTCGGCGAAGGCGTCTACTGGTACGATCTCGATCAAGGCGGCAGCAGCGGCGGAAACAAAGACTACCTCCCGGATGCCATCACCTCGCTCTCCTTTGACGCCCAGGGTCGCCTCCTCGTCGGTACGTCCGGCGGTATCTGGCGCGGCGTCGGCTACGGATTCGGCTATGACTTCACCAGCGGCAACGACGGCATCCTTCGCAGCGGCGGCGGCGGTCCGGGCGGCGGCGGAAATAACTTCAGCGCCGCAGGCATGAACTTCACCTCCATCAACGCCAACCTGCAAATCGCCGACATGACCAGTGTCGCCATCGATCCGTTCCAGCGAGGCGTTTATTACACGACCCAGATCGATACTGGCACCGCCGTTCTCGATCCGAGCAAGGGATGGAGTTCCCAAGATCTCACGTTGAACGTCGGCACGGGCAAAATTCCAAACGCTGGCGCCGTCTTGACCGCGAACCCACCCCCCGGTTCGCCGACCGACACGCCCGTCTCGCTGTACCGCGTCTGGCAGTACGCCGACCCGTTGGCCCTCAACCCGCAAACCTCCATCAACAACGGAGCCAACTGGTCTTCGATCGCCAGCACGGGCATTAGCTCGAACACGCCCGCGGGCATGTTTCCTGCCTTCGCCGTCAACCCAACGCCGATCCAAACGGTCGATGGCAACGGGAACACGATCTATCAGACCGTTCTCGCCTTCGGCGCCAACGTCGTCTATACGACCAACACCAGCGCCACGGTCTGGGATCAAGTTTCCGGCGTCCTTTCCGCCGGCCAAAGCATCTCGGCCATCGCGTTCGCTCCGTCCGATCCGAACGCCCAAACCCTCTATGCTGCCACCACCGACGGCAAGGTCTTCTACACCAAGAACAAGGGTGCCGACAATTGGCCCAATCGCAGCACCGGCCTGCCCACCGGGGTCGCCGGTTCGTACATCCGCGGCATCGCTGTCGATCCCAATAACGCCAACACCGTCTTCGTCATGTACGGCGGCAGCCCCGGCACCGCTAACCATGTCTGGCGTTCGACCGACGCCGGCGTCACCTGGACCAATATTTCAAGCACGTTGCCAAGCGTGGCTGCCTACGCCATGGTGATCGACCGCAATGCGGGCCTCGGCGCTCCCGCCCCGAACGGCAAGCTCTACCTCGCCACCGAAGTCGGCGTCTTCTACTCGCTTAACAACGGCACCAACTGGACCCGCCTCGGCCAGGGCATGCCCAACGTCCCGGTCGTCGATCTCAAGTACGATAGCGGACTCAATGTCCTCGCCGCCGCCACCTTGGGCCGAGGCGTCTACACGATCAACACCTCGGCGTTCTCGTTCATCGACGATCAAGTCGTCAATCAGAACACGCCGTCGAATGTCATTCCGTTCACGATCAATAACCCGAGCGGAACGACCTACACGATCTCGGCGACGTCCGACAATCAGTTCCTCGTCAAGAATTCCGCGATCATCGTTGGCGGAGCCGCCAATTCGGTCAATCGGTCGATTCAGTTCACGCCGGTCCTCAATGCGAACACACCAAAGGACGGTGTCGCGAACATCACGGTGACAATCACCGCCGGCACGTTCACGTATACTCAGTCGTTCAAGGTGACGGTCCTCTTCGTCAATCAGACGCCGACAATCTCGGCGATTAACACCCAGACGACCACGGTCAACCAACCGACCGGAACGATCAACTTCACCATCGGCGACGTGGAAACGCCCGCCGGTTCGCTGATCGTGTCGGCGACTTCCAACAACCCGACACTGGTCCCGAACAACCCGGCCAATCTAACGCTCGGCGGCAGTGGGCCGAACCGCACGTTGATCGTCACGCCCGCAACCGGCCAGGTCGGCAGCGCGACCATTACGATCACCGTCACCGATGCCAACGTCGGCATCGGAACTAGAACGTTTAGCCTTCTGGTCAGCAACCCGGCGACACTTCCATTTGCCGACGATTTTAACCGGTCGGACAGCACGATTTTCCTTGGCCCGTCATGGACCATCAACGCGGGACCGGTCACTCTCAAGAACACGCATGCCGAGGTTGGCGTGGGCGAGGGCATCGCCAGCTTGAATCAACTCACGCCCGCGGTCGCCGACGTCGCCCAGCAAGCAAATGTCAGCGTGGGCGTGAATCAAAACCTCGGTCTAATCGCCCGCTACAACGGCGGCACGAAAAATTACTACCTCGGCGGCATCGTCTATGCGAATGGCAAGTTCAACGCAGTGATCCAGAAGAACGTCAACGGCGTTTTGACCAACATCGCGTCGGTCCCGGTCAACTTTGGCACCGGCGTCCTCCGCTTTGAAGTCGCCGCCGATTCTCTCAAGCTCTACTACGGCGCCACCGTCGGCACCATGACCCTGGTCGCCTTTGGCAACGACTCGGCGATCACCGCGGCCGGCACGGTCGGATTCCGGGCCAAGAACACCGCGGGCGTCGTCACGCTCGACGATTACTCGGCCAACGCGATCACGCTGACCACGCCATCCTTCCCGTTCGTCGATTCATTCACACAGGCCGATGGCACCCAGTTGAACTCCAACTGGGTCAACCGTGTCGGTAATTTCGCGATCGCCAACAACGTCGCGGTCGCAACCACGAAGACCGCGTTCAGCCTTGCCACCGTCGCCGGGCTGAATCAAACCGACGGCTACGCCCAGGCCGACGTCAACGTGGTCGGAGCGGGCGCCCAGTCCGGCGTCGTCGTTCGTCGCACCACCGCGGGCTATTACTACGCCCAGATCCTGAACAACGGCGCCACGATCACCGCCAACATCTACCGCGTCACCGGGGCAACCTTAACGCAAATCACCACCGGCCCGATCAACGTCACCGGTATCGGCGGCGCGGGCACCGTTCGCCTCGAAGTCGTCGGCTCCGCCCTGAAACTGTTCTACGGCCCCGATGCCGGCAACCTCTCGCTCATCACCTACGGCTACGATTCGACTTACGCCAGCGGCTCGGTTGGCATCCGGGCCACCTCCGGGCAAACCATCGACGAGTTCGCGGCCGAGCCGATCACCCTTGTCACGCCGGCGGCGTATCCGTTCAACGACGATTTCAGCACGCCGGTCAATGGCAACCAGCTCTATGGGGATTCGGCCCAGCTCTCCGGCCCGAATCAACGCAACTGGCAAGACCGGGCCGGCGACTTCGTCGTCTCGGGCGGCGTCCTCACCGGCAGCAGCGCAGGGACGGCCAAGAATCTCGCCACCATCGCCGGCACGATGACCAACTCGATCGTCGGCGCGTCCGTCGTCGTCGATCCCGCCGCCAACCAGGAAGCAGGCGTCGTCGCCCGGTACACCACCGCCGGCTATTACTACGCACAAATCCGCAGCACCGGAACCGGCTTCACCGCCACGCTCTATAAAGTCGTCGGAACCACCTTTACCGCTTTGAGCACGCCTGTTGCGGTGGCTGGCACCGGTATTCTCCGGCTCGAAGTCGCGGGCCCGTCCCTCAAGCTCTACTACAACGGCGGCCTCGTCTCCTACGGTTTCGATAGCCAATTCGCGAGCGGAGCCGCCGGCGTCCGGGCCAGCAAGGGAGCAACGACTTCGATCGATGACTTCAACACCGATGTCATCACGTTGACCACGCCCGCCACTCCGCCACCCGCGTACGTTGACGATTTCAGCACCCCGGCCAACACCGATCAGCTCTCTCGCGACTGGACCGAACGCCAGGGAAACTTCAGCATCAACGGCTTGCAGCAACTGGTCGCGAACAATACCGTCATGAACGTCGCGACCGTGAACGGCATTTCGATCGCGGACACTGCCGTCCAGGCGACTATCGTTGCCGGCGCCGCCAGTGAGAACATCGGTTTGATCGCCCGGTACCAAACCAATGGTAGCTACTACCTCGCGACCGTGACGAGCAACGCTGCCCAAACGGTGTTCACGCCGAAAGTTTATCGCGTGGTCAACGGTGTGTTTACCCAACTCACGATGACTACGGCATTACCCGCAGTATCGCTCAGCGCCATGGGAATAATGCGGTTCGAGGTCGTCGGCTCGTCGCTCAAGCTGTTCTGGGACGGGGCTTTGGTGTCTTACGGCTATGACGCTGGCATCGCTGTCGCCGGCCTGACGGGTCTTCGCGTGTCGAAGAACGTCATCCTCGATGACTTCACGGTCGATCTGGTCACGCCGGCCGCCCCGACGCTGCCATTCACCGACGACTTCTCGACCGCGGTCAACGGCAATCAGCTCGCCGGCCCGACCTCCCGCACCTGGGATGAACGCGCTGGCAACATCATCGTCACCGGCGGCCAGGCCATTGGCAACACGACCGGTGTCCTGAGCATGGCCACCATCCACGATACGCTCCTCGGCAATGCCGTCGTCTCCGCCGACATCTCCCTGGCCGCCAGCCAGACCGCCGGCATCTTCGCTCGCTACCAGACCAACGGCACCTACTACCTCGCCAAAATCGTCTCCAACGCGACGGCCACCGCCTCGACCGTCACCCTTTCCAAGGTTGTCGCCGGCGTGGCCACCCAACTCGGCGCCGCCGTTGCTCTCCCGTCGGTCTCGGGCAACTTGAAGTTCGAGATCGTCGGCAATCAACTCAAACTGTTCTTCACGCCCACCGCAGGCACGCAATCGCTCCTCGCTTACCGCTTCGATGCCGGCATCTCCGCCACGGGCCGGGTCGGCATGATCGCATCCAAGGGGGCAACCTTCGATAGCTTCAGCACCGATGCCATCACTCTAGTCGCGCCATCGACCTCGTTCGCCGACGATTTCAGTGCCTCGGTGAACACCGATCAGATTTACGGCAACTCGGCTGTAATCACGACCGCCGACGAACGAAACTGGGTTGAGCAGACGGGCAACTTTACGGTCAATGGAACGGGTCAACTCGTTGGCAATGACGCGGTCAACTCGATCGCCACGGTCTTCGGGCTGTCGATGGTCGATACTGCGGTCCAGGCCGACCTCTCCGTCGCCGCCAATCAAACCGCCGGCGTTGTCGCTCGCTTCCAAAACACGGGCAACTACTACTATGCCACGGTGTCGGCCAATGCGACCGCCACCGTGTTCACCCCTGCCATTTACAAGGTCGTCAATGGTACGGTGACCAAGATCAACCTTACGCCGATCGGTACCGTCACCGGTGCCGGCACGCTACGCTTCGAGGTCAGCGGAACTTCGCTCAAGCTGTACTGGAACGGCACCCTGGTCACGTACGCCTTTGACGCCTCGATCAAGCTCACCGGTCTGACCGGCGTCCGCGCCACCAAGAACGCCGTCCTCGACGCTTTCACGGCGGACCCGATCACGTTGACCGATCCGGGCGTTCCGTTCACCGACGCGTTCACCGAACCGGCGAACACGACGTTGTCCCGCGACTGGACGGAGCGTTCCGGTTTGTTCAACTTCACCGGAACCGCGCTTCAAGCCGTTGCCGCCAGCGGTTTCAGCATCGCCACCGTGAATCATCCGCTGGCCGATTCGACGACGCAACTTGGCGTCAATATCCCGGTTGGTGGAACTCACACGGTTGGCCTTGTCGCCCGTTACGACGCGGCTACCGGCAACACCTACATGGGTTACCTCACGAGCAACAACGGATCCATCACCGCGTACCTCTTCAAGAAGGTCGGCGCCACTCTCACTCAGCTCAACAAGGCCGTCCTCTCCGGCGCTACCGGCGTCGGAACCTTGCGGCTCGAAGTGGTCGGCGGAAACATCAAACTGTTCTACGGGGCCAACCCCGCCAGTCTCCCGCTCGCTACCTATTTCAACGACACGACGCCTTTGGCCTCGGGGCTCTCCGGCGTTTATCTGGGTGTGGGCGAATCAGTCACCGACTTCAGCGTCGACGCCATCACGCTCACCACGCCGACCACCCCCTTCACCGATACGTTCACCGACAATACCGGTGCCCAGCTTTCTCGCGACTGGTACAACCGGATGGGTAACTATTCTGTCGCGGCGAACAAGATCGTCGGCCAGGCCGCCACGAACCTCTCCACGGTCAATGGCCTGTCGCTCGGCGCGGTCTCGGCGAACGCGGACGTCATCGTCGGCGCCGGTCAATTCGCGGGGGTATTGGTGCGTTACCAGGCCAATGGCAGCTACTACGTCGGTCAAATCCAAAACGTCAACAACGTTTCGACCGCGTATATCTACCGCGTGGACGCGGGTGTGTTTGTCCAGCTCGCCAAGGTGGCGGTCGCGACTGGCACCGGGACGCTCAGCCTACGTGCCGTCGGCCCGAACCTCAAACTCTTCTACGGCGCGTCGCTCGGCACCCAGACCATGATCGCCTACGCTTACGACACCAAGTACGCGACCGGCACCGTCGGCATCCGCTCCAGCGCCGGGGCCAACCTGGATACGTTTCAGGCCGACACGGTCGCCATTCCGTCGAACACGCTCACCTTTACCGAAACCTTCGCGGCCAGTCCGCCCACGCATCAGCTATCCAACAACTGGACCGAACGAGCGGGCAACTTCAACGTCGCCGCCGGCCCGGCGACCGCCCAAAGCTCCGCCACCAGCGCCCCGATCAACGGCGTCAACACCCCGCTCGCCTTCACCAACCTCGCCACACTCAATGGCGTCACCACTGCCAATGTCGATCTTGACGCCATCGTCAACGTCGGCATCAATGGGCTGTCCGCGACCCTCGTCGCCCGCTACTCGGGCAACCCAGGCAAGGACACCTATTACGCTGCCACCGTCACCTTTGTCTCCGCGGGTAATTACAAGGTCGAAATCGTCAAGGTGGTCAATGGAGTCAAGACGATCCTCGGTACGACCAATGTCGCCGCCTTCACCAGCGGGTTGCGATTCCTGGTCGTCAACAACAACCTCAACGTATATCTTGATGGAAACGCCCTGCCAGCCTTGACCGTGGTTGATGGCTCCATCGCCAGCGCCGGCGCCGTGGGCATGGCCGCCACGGTCGGAGCCAAGTTCAACAAGTTCACCGCCAGTTAAACCGAGGCATCCATCATGCGAGCCCTTGCTGTCGCGATCCTTCTCGCCCTCCTCCCCGCCCAGGCACTCGCACAGCAACCAAAACAAAAAAACGTTGTCCTCATCATCGCGGACGACCTGGGCTTGCAACTCGGATGCTACGGCGACAAGGCGGCCGTCACGCCGAACCTCGACGCCCTTGCCAAGAAGGGCGTCCGCTTTTCTCGGGCCTACGCCACCGTCTCCTCGTGCAGTCCCAGCCGGGCCAGCGTGATGTCCGGCCTCTATTCGCATCAAAACGGTATGTACGGCCTGCAGCACGCCCCGCATAGCCAACAATGCCATCCGTGGGTCCAGGGCATCTCAACCCTCCTTCGCAACTTCGGCTACTTCACGGGCCTGATCGGCAAGTTTCACGTTGCCCCCGACGGCTCGTTTCAGTTCCACCGGCTGATGCTCAACACCAAACAACGCGATGTTGCCCTGATGGCCCAGAACGCCAAGGAGTTCATCAAGGCCGCCGATAAGAAGCCGTTCTTCCTCGTCATGGGCTATCAGGATCCGCACCGGGCCAAGACCGGGTTTGGCAATGACGTCTGGGCCAAGAATCCCAAGGAAGTGAAATTCGACCCCAAGAAAATCGCCGTGCCCTACCACCTCCCCGACACCGAAGAGGTCCGCAAGGATTTGGCCGAGTACTACCAATCGGTATCGCGCATGGACCGAGGCATCGGCCTGTTGCTCGAGGCACTCCGTGAGGCTGGTGTGCTCGAGGACACGATCATCATCTTCATCAGCGACAATGGCATACCGTTCCCGGGGGCGAAGGTCACGCTCTATAACGCCGGCATCCATTTGCCGATGATGATCGCCGGCCCCGGCGTCCCCATTGACAAAACGAACAACGCCATCGTCAGCTTCATCGATCTGACGCCGACGATCCTCGATATTACCAAGGCCGACGCTCCCAAGTACAAGCTGCCGGGCCGATCGTTCCTGCCGATCCTGGGCGACGATAATCCGAAGGGCTGGGACACCGCGTTCGCATCGCATCAGTTTCACGAGATCACGATGTCGTATCCGATGCGTTCGATCATCACGCCGAAGTTCAAGTTGATCGTGAACCTCGAGCATCAGAAGGAGTTCCCGCTGGCGTCGGATATCTGGGGTTCGCCGAGCTGGCAGGACATTCGCAAGAGCGGCACAAAGATGATGGGCCAGCGCAGCGTCGCGTCATTCCTGCAGCGGCCTCGCGAGGAACTGTACGACTTGAGCAGCGATCCGAACGAGTTGAAAAACCTCGCCGCCGATCCCGCTCACACGAAGACGCTGGCCGAACTGCGAACCCGCTTGCGAGCTTGGCAGAACGAAACGGCCGACCCGTGGGCGATCCTGTACCGCGACGAAAAATAACGTCCAACTTCTCCCCTCTCCCCACCGGGGGAGAGGGGCCGGGGGGTGAAGGGGCGGCGCCTCGCGACAACTTCTCCCACCGAAGTAAGCGAGCGACCTCGCGGAAACTCAATCGAAGGAACGGAAGGCGAAAATCATGTGGCCCGAAGCTGCCGACACCCAGACGTTGCTCGATCAGGCAAAGGCCGGAGATTCGGCCGCCGTCGAAGCATTGTTGGCAAAGCATCGCGAGCCGATTCGCCGAATGATCGACCTCCGCATCGACCCGGCCATCGTCCAGCGCCTCGACGCCAGCGACGTCGTCCAGGAAGTCCTCATCGAAGCCAACCGTAGGCTCAACGATTACCTCAAAAACCCAACGATGCCGTTCCACCTTTGGCTGAGGCACATCGCCAAGGATCACCTCATCGATGCCCATCGCCGGCACCATCAGGCCCAAAAACGAGGCGTCGATCGCGAACAACCGATGCATCGCCCGGGCTGGTCCGACCGTTCCTCACTCGACTTGGCCGGCCAATTGCTCGATCAAGACTTGACCCCCGCATCGGCCGCGATTCAGGAAGAGATGCAACGGCGTTTGCGCGACGCGATCGCTCAGCTCGACGACGACGACCGCGACATCATCCTGATGCGACATTACGAAATGCTCGCCAACCAGGAAGTCGCCTCCGCCCTCGGTCTGACCGATGCGGCGGCGTCTATGCGATATTTGCGAGCGGTGCGAAAGCTGCGCGATTTGTTGACGCCGGGATAGGGTCCCGGACAGGGATTGCGAAAGGAACCAACGATGCCACCTAAAGAACCATCCCGCCTGAAGAAGCCTCGCAAGGCGGCCGCAGCCAAGCCCAAGTCGTCGGCGAAGTCGAAGCCGGTAAAGCTGCTCTCCGGCGGCAATCCGCAGATTGCCAAGGCCTATGGCGATGAACCGGTGCAGGCTTACATTGACGCCATGCCAGGTTGGAAACAGGACGTGGGCCGACGGCTCGACGCGATCATCACCCGCACCATTCCCGGCGTATACAAGGCAGTCAAGTGGAACACGCCGTTCTATGGCTTCGAAGGGGAAGGCTGGTTTGTCAGCTTTCATTGCATTACCAAATACATTAAGGTCGCCTTTTTCCGTGGCACTTCGCTGAATCCGATTCCCCCGGTCGAATCCAAGCAAAAGGAAGTGCGTTACTTTCACGTCCACGAGGGGGACGATATCGATGAAAAGCAATTCGCCGACTGGGTGAAGCAAGCCAGCAAACTCCCGGGCGAACGAATGTGATTTTTCGGTCGCCTAACAAAAAAACCGGCCGTCCGGCGAGGTTCTTGCGAACTCCACCGAGACGGCCGGTTGTCATGAGGTCAAGAATCGGGGCGTTACTGAATCGGGGTCGGCTCGGTGCCGGCGGGTGGAACGGGGGCCATTGGGCCCTGCTGTCCGCCAGGGGGCAGTGGGATGCCGGGGCCACCGGGGAGACCAGGAGTGCCGGGCAGGCCGGGCGTTCCTGGAAGGCCGGGGGTGCCAGGAAGTCCGGGCCCGCCGGGGAGACCGGGGCCGCCAGGCAAACCCTGGCCGAACGGAGTCGGCGGATACATGCCAATGTAGTTGATCGGCAAGTAGCGGTTGAGTGGGGCGTACCAGTAGAACCAGCATCGGGCTGTACCACAGTAGTAGCCGTAGCAGCGGTAGTTCGGAAGGTAGCAACTCGACTGCCAGCCACGATACGCTCGGGGATAAATCGAGACCCGAATATTCGCACCCTTGTACGAGATCGTCTTGAACATTTTGTTACTGCCGGCGACCTTGGCTTTTTTCGGCGGATTGGCTTCCACGTTGGAACCCGTGAAGAACAAGCTGGCCGTCGCCACTGCTGCCGCTAATAGAATGGAACGCAACATTTTTCATTTCCTCCGCTGCCTCGCAGCGATGATGGTGAGTTTTGGATTCGGCTTTTGAGTCATCCCTTTGATGATCGTTGCCGGACGGAAATAGAGAAATGCAGTTGCGATGCCGGGACAAACTGCGATAAGGTCTTCGAGACTTAACTGCTTAACTTAATTGATCTTGTGGCTTTATTTCAACAACGTAAGCCAGCGGAATGTGTAATCGATTTGATTTGCTTGCCTTCAAGGTGATACAAGAGACAAGCGCGCCCACCGATAGTGGGACTTCCGATTTTCGATAGCGACGGTCCGGTGGCGGAAACCCGTCGTAATGCTTTCCGACAGTTCGATTGCGGCGAGGTTTTCGTTGCACTCCGGTTTACTTCACCGGGCGTTCGGCGGCGGTGCCGGGGAGGGGGATTGGGGCGGATGCGGGGACGGTATAATGTTGCTCGATTAGCTCCCGCATCTTTTGCCGGGTCGTTGCCGGCGACGGGTTTGGCGACTTTTCAATGGTCGAGGCGGCGTCGGCGAGGCGGTCGTCGTGAATGTCTTTGCGGAACCATTGGGAATAATCGCCGGCTTGCAAATGGAACAGCCAGGTCTCGTCGTCGACCCCCTCGGCAATCTGGATGAATAGCATCAAATTTTGGGCCTTCAGATTGAGCTTCCCGTGCGGCCCGCGGAAATAGAAACATCGCTCGTCCGGCAATGTCCCCTCCGCATATTTACGAACATGGCGGTGATGCTCGGCCTTGGCGGGAATGATCCTGACCGCGACTGGCGGCTTATCGGTTCGCCTGGACCAGAGAATGATGCGGTTGGGTCCGTCCTTGCTGCCCGCTTTCGCGATCGATTCGGCGTTGGCCGGGGCGGGCTTTTGAATCGCCTGGCAGAATCGGCCAATGGTTTCCTCCGGCGCTGCTCCGACCGCCGCCACCGTATCGACCATTTCGAGTGCCGAGGCCAAAATTTGTTCGGGATGCACCGTGATAAACACCATGCGGTCAAGTTCCTTGGTGGCGACCGATTTGCCCGGTTCCCAGGCGGTCGGCAACAAATGATGCGTCTCATCGACGACGATCCAATGCGGCCGACCGGTTCGCGCCCGCATCTCCAAGAGGCTCGGCATCAGCGACAGGAAAAACCGCGGCCGATCCGCCAAGGGCAGGCCCACCAGATTGACCACCACATTGTTGCTCGGCTTCTTGAGTAACTGAAGGACCTCGTCCGCCGTCGGCCCGCTTTTGCCATTGCCAAGCGTGACGGCCCCTTCGAGTCCGTCGTAGTCGCCTTCGGGGTCGATGATGCAATATTGGTAGCGTTGTTCCTGAAGCCTTTCGAGGAAGCTTTTCGCCACCGTCGATTTGCCGCTCGCCGACGGGCCGGCGATGAGCAAATTATTGCGATACGAAGGCAGACGAACCTCCGCGCCCGAATCGGCATGGCCCAGTAAAAGATGATGCCGAACGAGCTTGGGTTCCATTTCGGCGAGATCGGATTCGATCATGCGCGCGATCAATTGCTCGACGCCGAAGCCGTGATCAAGCGGCGTGACCATGTCCGCCCGTTCCTTGACCGTGGGCAGGGCATTGTCGACCGCGGCCGAGCATTCGCACAGGGCGAAAAACGCGTGATCGTTTTCGGCGTCGCCGACGGCAACCACTTCGTGCGGAGAAAGCCCCATTTCCTTGAGTGCCGCCAGAAGACCCGATGCCTTATTGACGCCGGCGGGCAGGATCATGACGGCGTCCTTGTTGAAGATGACCTGCAACTCCAGCCCCATGTCCCGGATCGTTTCGAGCACCACCGTCTCGTGGGGCTTCCACGTGGCGACAATGGATCGGCCCACCGACATCGGGCGGACCCCTTTTGCTTGCAGCGTAAGCACAAACTGATCCGATGGCTTCTCAGCCAACAATTTGGTCTCGCGAGTTGCCGGGTTGTAAAGCAGGGCTCCGTTCTCGGCCACGACGCGTTCGAAGAGATGAATCTCGGGAAAGATACCGAGCAACTCGTCCAGTTCCCGGCCCGTCACAAGAATGAGTTTTCGTCCGCTACCCCGAAGGCTCTCAAGGGCGGCTACCGTGGATGGCACAACCCGTCCGTTGAGGGCAATCGTGCCGTCATAATCGCAAGCCAGGGCAAGGTATCGCATCGCTTTCCTCTTTCCTTATGCGGGACGTTTCTTCCGCGAGTGGGCTTTGGTTTGACCCCTGACGCTCCTGCGCAAGGCGTCCATGAGGTTGAGCACCTCTTTTGGCTCTTCTTCCGCCGGAGCAACGATTTCGTTTCCCTCGATCTTGGATTCGATCAGGTCTTTCACCTTGTCGCGATAAGCGTCTTCGAGCTTCGTGAAGTCAAAGGAATCCTGCGACCATTCCTCGATCAAGGTCTGGGCGAGCCGAACTTGGCGAGCGTTGGTCTTCGCCTTCTTGATTTGCGATGCCACGCTTTCGACGGACCGAATCTCGGCGTCATAGTTCAGCATGGCCATTTGCAGTACGCCGTCGAGGGGCCGAATCAGGGCGATTTGGTCCTTGCCCGACATGATCAGATGAGCGATGGCGTATCGGTCCTCACGCTCCATCGCCTCGGCAATGACCGCGTACGCCTCCTGCCCCGCCGCCCCATCGGGCAGCAAATAATACATTCGGCCATCGAAATAAACCGGATCGATTGTGTCGGGACTGACGAACGCTTCGATTTTCAGCGACCGATCGCTTTCGCTGCGAAGCGATTTGAGTTCCTCGGGATCGATCTCGACGTATTTGTCCTTCTTGGTTTCGTAAGCCGACACGATCTCGTCGTTGGGGACTTCGCCGTGGATAGGGCAGACTTTCTGATAGTGAATTCGGCTATGGCATTTGTCATGGACCTGATGGAAATGGACATCGCTCCCCTGGCGATTGAGAGCGTTGACGGCTTCGACGGGGAACGACACCATGCCAAACGATAGCATTCCGCTCCAGCTTGCCCGATGGGGAGGTTTTTTTCGCGAACGCGTTTTTGCCTTGCGTGCCATGATCCGTTACCTCCTCGGCGAAACGTGGAGCGATTTCCGCAGTTCTTCCAACTTCTTGATGGGGCCCGTCAAGGTTTGGCGTAGCGAATGAAACGCTTGCCAGGGGTCGCGTTTGAGCGAGACGAGCCGGCGGTCGAGATTGCGAATCGTGAAATGGTTGGAAGGTATCTTCGCCGTCAATTCATCCCACGCCAGCGGGACGGAAACTGGGGCTCCCGGTCGAGCCCGGGTCGAAAACGGAACGATGGCCGTCGCCCCGCGGGTGTTGCGAACGTAGTCGATATAGATTTTGCCCGTCCGTTGAACCTTGGCCATGTTGGCGGTGTAACGTCGGGGATCCGCCTTGGCGATGAGGTCGGCGACGTCGTTGCAAAACGCTCTCACTTCTTCCCAGTCGTGCCGGCGATCGACCGGAGCGACGAGGTGAAGCCCCTTGCCGCCGGTGGTTTTTACGAATGTCTCCAGGCCGACGTCCGCGAGAAACTGACGCACCTGGCGGGCGGCATCGATCACTCTTTTCCATGGCAGTTCTGGATCGGGATCGAGATCGAAGATCAAGCGATCAGGACGTTCGAGCATGTCCTCGCGTGAACCCCAGGCATGAATCTCAAGGGCGCCAACCTGGGCCACCGAAATCAGCCCGGCGACATCGTCGATGACGAGATAGTTTTCAGTCTTCTTCGACTCCTCGATTTCAATTTGGCGAAAATGACTCGGCGTTCCCTGCCCGGGATGCTTCTGGTAGAAGCACGCTTTCGCCAGACCATCCGGACAGCGAACGAGCACGAGCGGGCGATTCTTGATGTAGGGCATGATCCACGCAGCAACGCGTCGATAGTAGTCGGCAAGTTCGAGCTTGGTGATATCATCGCCGGGGTAAAGCACCTTGTCGGGACTGGTCAGGCGGACGCCATCGAAGAGTTGCTTTCGCGTGTCGTAATCGACGCCGGCCGTGGCGGGGTCTTTCTTGGCGTGCCTGGAACGTTTCGCGGTTGCCTTCTTGATGGCCATGGGTTTCTCGCTCGTAACTTCTTGGGCGGCCTTATCCTCGCGCAGGCCCTGGAACGATGCGTGGCGCAAATAGCCATCGCGGGTTCGGGAACCGAAAACAATCTGAGCGACCAGGTGAGGCGCGACCCAGTGAACGCCGGCGACGGCTCGCTTGCGATCGACGAACGGAGATTCGTCCTGCTTGATCGCGTGTAATTGTTTGCCAAGCGAATTCAGGACATGATCGCCGAAGCCGGTCCCGACCTTGCCGGCATAGGTGAGATCGCCGTTGGCATCGTGATAGCCGACGAGCAAGGCGCCGAAGCTGCTTCGCGAGCCAGAGGGGTCGGTGAACCCGCCGATAACGAACTCGCCGCTCTTCACGCACTTGATTTTGAGCCAATCGTAGCCACGCCCGGGGATGTATTGCGAATCGGCCCGTTTCGAAATGATCCCTTCCAGCCCGGCCTTGCTCGCCTGCTCAAAAAATGCCGGTCCGCCTCCTTCGATATGATCCGAAGCACGAACGATCCCCGGCGCGTCGGCCAATACCTCCGCCAACAATCGCTTGCGTTCGATCAGGGGCAGCCCGGTCAGATCATGGCCATCAAGGTGCAGCAAATCGAAAACGTAGTAGTAAAGGTTTTTCGCCCGATGCGATTGAAAGGCGTTTTGCAGTTCCTGAAAATCGCTGACGCCATCCGCTCGCAATGCCACCACTTCGCCATCGAAGATCGCCTGCTTCACCGAAATCGCTCGCATCGCTTCCGCAATCCCTGGCATGCGATCGGTCCAGTTCTTGTGATTTCGGCTCAACAGGTCAACCCGTTCGCGATCGATTCGGCAAACGATCCGATAGCCATCAAACTTGATTTCGTGAACCCACTCCTCACCATCGGGGGTCTTTTCCGTGAGCGTGGCAAGCTGCACATCGACTCGCCGGGGTAGCGATGCTTTCTTGCCGGGAAGTTTGCCGCGAGATTTCGCGGGCGTTTTTTTCTTCTTCGTCGGCCTGGCTGCCTGCTTGACTTTGCCATTGGTGCCCCAGACGCGATCCTGGTCGGCAGCGATCGCATCGAGCGTTCGGCCCGTCGTGACGCTTAACGGCAATTCTTCGAGCACGTCGCCTTCGGAAGTTGGTTGGGCGTGGTCGTCGCGTTCCTTGAACAGCAGCCATTGCCGAGGGCCGCGACTGGTTCGCACGAGCATCCATTGGCCGTGAAGTTTTTCGCCGTGCAATTTGAATTTGAGCTTGCCCGACTGGAAACCTGCGTGCGCATCGCCGACGGGCTCCCACTCGCCGTGATCCCAGAGCATGACGGTCCCGCCGCCGTACTCGCCCTTTGGAATGATGCCTTCGAATGAGCCATAATCGACCGGATGATCCTCGACCTGCATGGCGAGTCGTTTGACGCTGGGATCAAGGCTCGGCCCTTTCGGCACCGCCCAGCTTTTCAAAACGCCGTCGAGTTCAAGGCGAAAGTCATAATGCAGATGGCTGGCGTCGTGCTTTTGAATGACGTACGAGAAGCCGGTCTTCGCCCGTTCCTTTCCCGCAGGCTCGGGGGTGCGTGCGAAGTCGCGTTTTTGTTGATATTCGCGCAGGCCCATCGGTCACCTCGTTAGAGTTGTGCCTTCAGGAGAACAACAGCAAACATTGTGCCTAATGCGTTTGGAGTTGAGCTTACACGTGCAAGCAGATTTTGCCGAAGTGGGCTCCCGCTTCCATATGTTTGAGCGCCGCTTGAATGTCGGCAAATGCGAAAACGCGGTCGACCACCGGCTTCATTTGATGTAAGGCGATGGCCCGGTTCATGGCTTCGAACATCTCTCGGCTACCGACAAAGATGCCGTTGACGCGAACGCTCTTCATGAGGATGGGCATTAGGTTGACGTCGCCTTTACCCGCAAGAACCCCGATCAGGCTGACCGTGCCGCCGAGCCGAACCGCTTTCATCGATTGGTTAAATGTGCCTGCCCCGCCGACTTCGACGACGTGATCGACGCCGACACCGGCGGTGAACTCCTTGGCCTTGTCGTCCCAGGCCGGAGTCTCTTTATAGTTGATGCCGTCGGAGGCGCCGAGTTGTTTGACGCGTTCGAGCTTGGCGTTGCTGCTCGAGGTGGCGACGACGCGAGCCCCGAACATCCTGGCGAATTGCAAGGCGAAGATCGACACGCCGCCGGTTCCTTGGACGAGGACGGTTTCGCCGGCCTTGAGATTGCCTTGCGTGACGAGCGCATTCCACGCGGTCACGGCCGCACAGGGCAACGTCGCGGCTTCTTCGTACGACAGATGGTCGGGGAACTTGACGACGGCGTCCTCATGCAGCACGACCTGCTCGGCCGCGATCCCTTCGATGGCCCCGCCGAGCCCCGACTTGGCCCCGACGTCGGTGATCGCGCCGGCAATCCAGCGTGACATGAAACAGCCCGCAACGCGATCGCCGGCCTTGACCCGCGTGACGCCTGGCCCAACGCCGATGACTTCGCCGACGCCATCGGACAACGGCACGAAGGGAAACTTCAGCTTCGGGTTGTACATTCCCTTGGCAACGAGCAGATCGCGGTAATTCAGCGACCATGCTTTCATCCGCAGCAACACCTGAAACGGCCCCGGCGTCGGCTCGGGCCGATCGACGACTTGCAGGTTCTCGATGCCAAACGCGGATTGGATGACGATGGCTTTCATAGGGTTCCCTCTTCGTTTAGCGCCCGCAAAAAATTTCAAAAACGAGAATAAGGTCCGAAACCGATCGCGCCACGCGGGCGCTAAACGAAAACAAATCGTTCGATTTCAGTCTGTGGTGATGATACAATCATCCGCAATCATCACCAATTGAAACCAGGGGCTTCCGATGAAATCCCGACTCTCCATCGTGGCAATCGTCTTCGCCGCGGTTACCGTTTTCGTCAACCTCGACACCAACGCCAACGACAAGCCGCCCGCCAAGAAGAAGGAAGTCATCCCGCACGCCCAGGACAAGCCGCCGGGACCTGCATTGTCGCCGGAGGAGGCGCTCAAGAAGTTTCAGGTGCCGCCAGGGTTTCGTGTCGAACTCGTCGCGGCCGAGCCCGATATCGTCAATCCGGTGTCGATGACGTTTGACGAGCGTGGGCGAATCTGGATCACCGAATCGATCGAGTATCCACGCCGCAGTCCCGGGCCGGGTAAGGATCGCGTCAAGGTCCTCGAAAGCACCAAGGGGGACGGCAAGTTCGACAAGGTCGTCACCGTCATTGACGGGCTCAATATTCCGTCGGGTATTGCCGTCGGGCATGGCGGGGTTTGGGTCGCCAATGCTCCCGATATTCTCTTCTATCCGTTCGTCGATTTTGCGGGCGCTAAACTTGGGAAGCCGGAGGTCGTCGTCACCGGCTTTGGCCGCTTTGACACGCACGAACTGCCGAACTCGCTGACCTGGGGACCCGACGGCTGGCTCTATGGCCTGAATGGCGTTTTCAATCGCAGCGTCATCAAGCAAGACGGCAAGACGTTTGACTTCACCTGTGCCCTGTTCAAGATTCATCCGAAGACGAAGAAGTTCGAAATCTTCTGCGAAGGCACCTCGAATCCCTGGGGCCTCGCCTTCAATGACAACGGCGACGCCTTCGTCTCCGCCTGCGTCATCGACCACCTTTGGCACCTCACCGAGACCGGCTACTACCATCGCCAGGGCGGCCCGTATCCGCCATACACCTGGAAGATCGGCAGCATCGTCAAGCATCGCCATCAGAAGGCAGCCTACTGCGGCCTGTGCTGGTTCGACAGCGACGCCTACCCGCCCGAGTACCGCGAAAAGATGTACATGGGCAACCTGCACGGCAGCGCGATCAATTGCGATCAACTGACGAAGGACGGCTCGACGTACTTCGCGAAGCCGGGACTTCAGGGTGGGGCACTCAAGCTCCCGAAGGAACCTGCGGGCGCTAAACGGGGAGGGGCGATCGGCGTCGGCGAGGGCTCCAACTTCCTCCTCGCTAACGATGCCTGGTTCATGCCCGTCGCCCAGAAAGTCGGCCCCGATGGCTGCATGTACATCCTCGACTGGTACGACCGCTACCACTGCTACCAGGACGCCAACCGCGACCCCGAGGGCATCGACCGCCTCAAGGGTCGTCTGTATCGGGTCGTGTACAAGGATTACAAACCGGCGGGGCCGATCGACCTGTCCAAGGAAACCGAGAAACAACTCGTCGAGCGTTTCGACCACCCAAATGTTTTCATCCGTGAAACGGCTCAGCGCATCATCACCGAGCGCGGTATCAAGTTCACGGCTCCCATGTCCGCTCGGCCCGAGCCCAGTCGACGAGCCCGGCTCCACTCGCTCTGGGCTTGCATCTCCAACGACGGCATTGGCGACCATGGCACTAATTTGCTTGGACAACTCATGTTTGACCGCGATGCAACGTTTCGATCTTGGGTCGTTCGTGCCGTGGGAAATCGCCGAAAATTAGACCATTTGATCTACGATTTCGCCGGCAATTCATCGCCCGACATGATTTTGCAAGCCGTGATCGCCGCCCCGAAAATTCCGAACGTCAATGTGATTGACGTCTACTTGCGCGCCCTGGAAAAGTGCGGCGACGACAAGCTCATACCGCATATCGTCTGGCAGAACCTCCATCCGCTGCTCGAAAAGGACGGTGACAAATTTCTCACGGCCGCTGCCCGTGCCGATCTCGCCAAGTCGCCGGGCCTCGCCAAGATCCTTCCGCGTGCCATCGATCGCATCCTTGGCAATCCTTCGGGCGATCCAGGGGCCGTCGTTGGCTTCATCGAAAAACTCGCGGCCAAGGATCCGAATAGCGAGACGGCCCGGCTCAGCATCACGGGCTTGACCGCTCGCGTGCAGAACAACGAAATCAATGGCCCCGCGCTCGACAAGCTCAAGAAGACGCTGGTGCCGTTCTTCGACAAATACCTCGACGACGAAAAACGCCAACCGTTGCGGCGTGAGGCGTCGCTGTTGTCCGTCAGCCTCGGCGACGCCAGGGGGCTCAAATTCGTGAAGCTTACCTTCGAGTATGGCAGCGAACCGGGTGAACGCATCCTCGCCCTCGATGCCTTGATCGCGGGCCGATTCAAGGACCTGCCCGAGAGCGTCGAGGAAGTGCTCGCTGCCAATGAGACCAAGCCGATCCGTGCCGAGACGCTCGGTCGGCTTGGCAAGATTGCCGACCCGTGGGTCGCGGAGAAAGTGCTGCGTTGGTATCCGAAATTCAACGGCGACGAACAGGCCAAGGCCATTGAACTGTTGACGCAACGTTCGACCTGGTCGAAATCGCTGTTCGCTCAAATCGCTGACAAGAAGATCAGCAAGGATGTCGTCAACATCAACCAGGCCCGGCGACTTTTGGCGACCAAGGATGCCGAGCTGGTCAAGCTGGTCGAGAAGCACTGGGGCATCCCACGCGATGGCCGAAACCCGGCCCGCGAAAAGCTGGTGGCGGAGTATCGCGATCTGTTCCGCAAGACGCCGGGCGATGCGAAGGCGGGGCAGGTTCACTTCAAGAAGATCTGCGCCCAGTGCCACAAGATCTATGGCGAAGGGGTCGACGTTGGTCCCGACATCACCTCGAATGGCCGGGCTGATTTCGATCAGTTGTTGTCCAACGTGTTCGATCCCTCGCTCGTCATCGGGGCCGGCTACAACGCAGTCACCATCAACACCAAGCAAGGCCAGGTCATCACCGGCTTGTTGGCGGAGGACAATGCCGAGCGCGTGGTGCTCAAGGTGCAAGGCGGCGAACTGAAGACGATCGCCCGCAAGGATGTCGACGAGATGTTCACGAGCAAGCTATCGATGATGCCGGAGGATCTGGAGAAACAGCTTCGGCCGCAAGAGATCGTCGACTTGCTGTCGTACCTGAGCCTGGACCGCCCGCCGACCGATGCGAAGGCGAAGCGCATCCCGGGGACGCCTCGATAGTTGTCTATTCCTATTTCGCCGCGAATGGAGGAGGATTTCATGCAAGCCGCATTCTGCCTGATTGCTTTCTTCGTTCAACAACCCTCGGCTTATCCGCGAGCCGAGTTGTTGACCGAACCCAAGGCTCTGGTCGCGAATCTCGACAAATATCGTATTCTCGACGTGCGAAGCAAAGCCGATTACGAGAAGGGACATTTGCCGAACGCCGTCTGGGTCGACCACAACGAATGGGCCAAGACCTTCGCGACCCAACAAAAACTCGAGTTTTGGGCCGAACGCATCGGCAACCTCGGCATACGGCACAAAACCGAGGTCGTCGTCTATGACGATGGGTCCACCAAGGACGCCGCCCGCATCTGGTGGATCCTTCGTTATTGCACCGTGTCGAAAGTCAGCCTGGTCAACGGCGGGTGGTACGGCCTGACCGCGGCCAACGCGCCGGTTAGCGACAAGAACGTCACCGTGATACCGAAGACGTTCGCTATCGCGAAGCCCACGACGGGCCTGCTGGCGGACAAGGGAACAATCCTCGACATTCTGAAAAACAAGACCGGGACGCAAATCATCGACACCCGTTCCGAGAAGGAGCATTGCGGCGACACCAAACTCGCCAAGCGTGGCGGGGCCATTCCAGGGGCCATCCATTTGGAATGGACCGAGTCCCTCGACCCGAAGACGAAGCGATTCAAGAACGCGAGCGAACTGGACAAGATTTTCAAGGACGCCGGCATCGACCTGAAGAAGAAGAGCGTCACCCATTGCCAATCGGGCGGCCGGGCGGCGGTGATGGCGTTCACGATGGAGCTGATGGGGGCGGATAGTGTGTCGAACTATTACCGTAGCTGGGCCGAGTGGGGCAACGACGCGGAGACGCCGATCGTGATGCCGAAGAAGAAATAACGCTTTCGTGGGGCGGGTCGCCGACCTGCCATTTATTGGGGAGGGGAGTGCGAATGCCGGATTTTTCCATCGATCGGGACAAGGCCATCGCTCGGCTCATGCGGTTTCTCGCGGTCGAGGGAATCACCGGGCAGGAAAAGGCGATTGGCGAGGTCGTCGTGCGGGCGATTCGCGAGGCCGGCGTGCCGGCGAGCGCGATTCGCTTCGATGACTCCAACACGCGGATCCCGCTGCCGACGCAGACGGGCAATCTCATCGTGACATTGCCGGGAACGAAGCCGGGGCCTCGTCGGCTGTTTTCGACACATCTCGACACCGTGCCGTTGTGTGCCGGCGCGGTGCCGGTGCGAAAGGGCAATCGCATCGCGCCGCAGGGCAAGACCGCTCTCGGCGGCGATAATCGCACCGGCGTCGCGGCCCTTGTCACCATGCTGGTGGAGCTGCACGCCCAGAAGATTCCGCATGGGCCGACGACCGTCCTGTTCACAGTGCGCGAGGAAAGCGGGTTGTGGGGAGCGCGATCGGTCAAGCCGAGCGAGCTGGGCGATCCGGTCATGGGATTCAACATCGACGGCGGGTCGGCTCAATCGATCACCATCGGGGCCGTCGGCGCGGATCGCTGGGAGGTCGAAATCTTCGGCAAGGCATCGCACGCCGGCGTCCATCCCGAGCGAGGCATCTCCGCCACCGTTGTCGCGGCCCGGGCCCTTGCATCGATCCATGAATCGGGTTGGTTCGGCAAGATCGTGAAGGGAACCCGCGAAGGCACCTCCAACGTCGGCCCCGTCGGCGACGCCCTCGGCCAGGCGGCAGGCCAGGCGACCAACGTCGTCACCGATTACGTCAAGATCCTCGGCGAATCGCGCAGCCATGACGCCAAGTTCATTTCGGAAATCACGGCCCAGTACAAGAAAGCATTTCTACAAGCATCCAAAGAAGTAAAGGATGACAAGGGCAAAACCGCGAAAGTGAAGTTCACGAACTTCCGAGCTTACTATCCGTTTCACCTGAAAGAAAAAAGCAAGGTCGTCGAAACCGCCCAAACCGTTTCGGAGAGCCTCGGCTGGGAGCCCAAACTCCAAACCGCCAACGGCGGCCTCGACGCCAACTGGCTCTCCCGCCTCGGCATCCCCACCATCACCTTCGGCGCCGGCCAACACGATGTCCACACCATCAACGAGTATGTCAACCTGGACGAGTTTGTTGACGGTTGTACGTATGCATTGGCGTTAGCGGGGAGTTAGCTATCAGCTATCAGCTATCAGCTATCAGCTATCAGCTATCAGCTATCAGCTAT
>JADMIO010833513.1_pt1 | contig 31268 bp, 23 predicted proteins | sample 8958161 | NCBI WGS metagenome assembly JADMIO01 (sample SAMN16585339, study PRJNA669376) | soil metagenome | isolation source: Crop rotation soil | place: USA: Cullars Rotation, Alabama | collected 2011 | reverse complement strand
GCCGCGACTTCAAGTCACGTGAATTCCAAGCTTCGGATCCCACTGTGCTGGAAAGCTGGCATTATAGGAGTGAAGGCAGCGGCGTGGCACGTTGATTGCCCGGCAAGCACACTGCACGTGAACCAGGAGACTCATCTTGCGTCTGGAGAACACGGGTATTGCGCCCATCACTTTCATCGGTTCCGCGGTGATCGCCATGGGCCTCATCGGCTACGCTGTCCTCGCACCCCAGGCCGCCGCGACGCTCTTCTCGGGGGCGAATGCGTGGATCATCGCCGAAGCCGGCTGGTTGTACATGCTGTCGGTGGGGGGCTTCGTCTTCTTCCTGCTGGGCCTGGCCATGAGCCAGTTGGGCAAGGTCAAGCTGGGACCAGACGATGCCGTGCCGGACTATAAATACGGAACCTGGGTGGCCATGCTGTTCAGCGCCGGGATGGGCATCGGGATCGTGTTCTATGGCGTGGCCGAACCCATCATGCATTTCGCGCAACCGCCCGACGCCGCGCCGCGCAGCGTGCAGGCGGCGCAGGACGCGATGGAGATCACGTTCTTTCACTGGGGAGTGCATGCCTGGGCGGTGTATGCAGTGCTGGGCCTGTCGCTGGCGTACTTCGGATACCGGCGCGGGCAGCCGCTCGCCATCCGCTCTGCGTTCCATCCCATCGTGGGCGACCGCATTCACGGCACCCTGGGCGACATCATCGACATTTTCGCCGTCGTCGGCACACTTGCCGGCCTTGCGACGTCGCTGGGCCTGGGAGTCTCGCAGCTCAATGCCAGCATGAATTACCTCTTTGGCATGCCGCAAACCCTGTATACGCAGTTGGTCCTGATTGCCGTCGTCACCCTATTGGCAACCATTACGGTGGCCACGGGGCTGGAGAACGGCATCCGGCGCCTGAGCGAACTGATCATTATCGTGTCGGTACTGTTGATGCTGTGCATCCTGGCGCTCGGCCCGACCAGTTTCCTGCTGAGCGCATTCGTCGAGAATATCGGGTTGTACGTGCACGCGTTCGTCGCCCGGACATTCCATATCTATGCGTACGACCGATCGACCTGGGTCGGGGACTGGACGCTGTTTTATTGGGGTTGGTGGATATCGTGGTCGCCCTTCGTCGGCATGTTCATCGCGCGGATATCACGCGGTCGAACGATACGCGAGTTCATTGTGGGCGTGCTGTTCGCGCCGGCCGGATTCAGTTTTGTGTGGTTTACCGTGTTCGGCAATCTGGCGATATGGCTCGACATGAACCGTGCCGCGGGCGCCATCTCCACGACCGTGGCCGAGAACCTGCCCATTGCCCTGTTCACGGTCTTCGACTACCTGCCCTGGTCCACGTTGCTGGCCTGGGTAACCGGCTTTCTCGTCGCTGTCTATTTCGTGACGGCGTCGGATGCGGGCGCCCTGGTCGTATCCATGATCACGTCCAAGGGGGATGAAGAGCCGCCGCTCTGGCTGCGCATCTTCTGGGCGCTGGCCTGCGGTGGCGTTGCGGGGGGCTTGTTGCTGGCCGGCGGCCTCGAGGCCGTGCAGGCAGCCGCAGTGGTCGCTGCGCTGCCGCTATGCGTTCTGATGGTGTTGATGTGCTATGGCATCCTTAAAGGCTTGCGCGATGAAGTCACCTTGCAGGCAAGCCGACAACTGCCCATTGCGCCGCTCGTCGGTGTCCAGGGCGGGCTTTCATTGCGCCAGCGACTGAACAGCATCGTGAGCCATCCAGGAAAAAGGCAGGCCATGGCCTTCGTCGAGAATACGGTGTCGGGTGCCTTTGCAACCGTCGCCGGCGCCCTGCGCGAGCGACATATAGACAGTGAGACAGTCAAGCTGGACGACGGCATGCAGCTGATCATCCGGCATAGCGGCGACATCGAGGACTTCACCTACGCGGTGCGGCTGGTCAGCCAGCCCATACCCGCCTTCGCGCTGACGGACGGCGCCCGGCGCGAAGGCGAAAAGCGGCGCTTTTTCAGGACCGAAGTCTTTCTGAACAAAGGGGGGCGAGGCTACGACATCTACGGCTATCACACCGATCAGGTCGTGGCCGATGTGATCAACCACTACGATCGCTTTCGCCACTACCTGTATTCCAAGGACCCGCACACGACCATGTAGGGGCGGGGTGCGGTCAATAGCCGCCCGTGATGCCTTGAAGTTTCTCGGCGTAGGCCTTCAGTTCATCGGGTTCGTAGCGCTCCGGGGCCTGGTCCCGATAGGTGCGAACCAGCCCCTCGAACTGCGAGAAATGAATCTTCAGATCGGCGTCGCTTTGAATGAGCGCGTCGCCCGCGTCATCGACGATGACGGTGGTGGGGAAGGTTTCGTTCAGCAACTGGTGCAGCGATTCGGTGGTGCTGCGGCAATTGAGAGGGATCAGCACTTTGCCTGCCGCCAGGATGGCGAGGACGCTCACGAGGTATTCGAGCGAGTTGGCTGCGCACAGGCCGACGCGCGAGCCGGGCGTGGGATCCTTGGACTGCAGCGCCACGGCCAGCGCGTTCACGGCGATCGTCAGTTCGGCGTAGCTGACTTCGCTCTGGTCGTCTTCCAGGGCGATCTCGTCGCCATGTCGTTGAACCATGCTCGTCAGGAAGTCGAGGGTTTGCATCATACGGACAGCCTCAATGAAAAGGAATGTTGAACCAGGCGCAAAGCCTTTACCCCGCGAGTATAAAGAGCCGATGCTCCGAATTGCGGCCCGAACGATCAGGGTTTCCCCGGTTGGAGGCGCCGCTACACAGTTTTCGCGGGGTGGTTTACGATGGCGCCTCGATGCATGACGCCGTGTCGCCCGGCAGGGCGCAAGGCAGGAAGACGAGGCACCGCCCATGAATGAACCCCGAAGCGCCTGGGTAAGACAGGCCGTACGAAAGATCGAAGCCGACTTCAATCGCTCGGCCGATACGCACCTGATCCCTTTGCCATTGCCCGCCTACCCCGGCGTCCATCTGTATTTCAAGGACGAGTCCAGCCATCCCACCGGTAGCCTGAAGCACCGCCTTGCCCGCTCGCTGTTCCTGTATGCCTTGTGCAATGGCTGGCTGCATGACGGCAGCACGGTCATCGAGGCTTCTTCGGGTTCGACCGCGGTATCCGAGGCGTATTTCGCCCGCCTTATCGGCTTGCCGTTCATGGCCGTCGTGCCGCGCAACACCTCGCGCGAGAAGATCGCCGCCATCGAGTTCTACGGCGGCCAGTACCACTTGGTGAATTCGGGCCGCGAGATCTATGGCGAATCGGAGCGGCTTGCGCGCGAACTCGATGGCCACTTCATGGACCAGTTCACGTACGCCGAGCGGGCGACCGACTGGCGCAGCAACAACAACATTGCGGAGTCCATCTTCACCCAGATGCGGCAGGAGCCTCACCCCGTTCCGACGTGGATCGTGTGTAGCTGCGGCACGGGCGGCACGACCGCCACGATAGGGCGATACATCCGATATCAGGGCTTTGACAGCCGTGTGTGCGTTGCCGATCCGGAGAACTCCGTTTTTTTCGACGCCTACGTAAGCGGGGACCACACGCTGGAGCTGGAGACGAGTTCACGGATCGAGGGCATAGGCAGGCCACGGGTCGAGCGCTCGTTCATTCCGAGCGTGGTGGATCGCATGATGAAGGTGCCGGATGTCGCATCGCTGGCTGCCTTGCGCTACCTGGAGGCAAGCCTGGGGCGTCGCTGCGGCGGCTCCACCGGCACGAACTTCATTGCAGCGCTGCACTTGGCGCGTGAAATGCACGAGGCGGGCGAAGAGGGCTCGATCGTGACCGTGCTGTGCGATGGCGGCGAGCGCTATTCGCAGACCTACTACGACGACCGCTGGCTCGCCGACCAGGGCCTTGCGATCGGGCCGGCGGCCATGGGCATATCCGCGAGCGCCAACGAAGGCGATCCCTTGCCCTGGCGCTTGGCCGAGCATGCCGGCGGCGATCGCGGGCCGCGCGACTGATTGTCCGGCGATGGAGCACTGCTTGGCTGTGCTTGACCGGTTTGAGGCGGCGATGCGGCCCGGGCGACGTCGGTTGGCCGGCTAGCTTCCGGATCGTGCCTGCCGATAGCGGGCGCTCGCTTCATCGACGAACCCGACGACTGTATCGGTATAGAGTGGCCCGCTGCGGCTTGCGCCGGAATGTGAGGCGCCTTCGATCTTCAACAGGCGACGCAGGCGCCCGGACACCGTGCCGGCCGCCTCGAACAGCGCATCGCTCATGGCATGCGGCACTATTCGGTCTTCTGTTCCGTGAATGATGAGGACGGGCTCGCGCAGGCGCCTCATGGCCTCGAGGGAATCGAATCGTTGCGTGACGAGCAAACGCAACCCTGAAATTGCAGACCATCGCGTGGCGGCGATCATGTCGCGAATGTTGGTGAAGGTCGATTCCAGGATAAGGCCCGCGACGGCGGGGCGATCCTGTTTCGCGGACAGGGCCACGGCCACGGCGCCGCCCAGGCTGTGGCCGTAGATGAACCGGCGGCCGGGATCGGGCTGGCGTCGGGCCAGTTCCTGCAGTGCCGCGGCGGCGTCCTCGACGACGCTCGCCTCGGAAGGCAGCAGGGGCGTCGAGGTGCCGAATCCGCGATAATCGATCGCCAGCACGGCAAAGCCCATATCGGCCCAACGCTCGATGCGGGCCACGCTATCGTTGAGGTTCCATCGCGAGCCGTGCAGATACAAAACCGTTGGCGCATCCGGCCGACCTTGCGGCAGGTACCAGGCGCGTATGTGCTGTTGATCAGGCAGGGGGATGTCGAAAACGACCGTACCGGACGGGGGCTCGCGCCACCATCGGCTTTCGCCGAGTTCGACCGAGAAAATGGCGGACCTTTGCCAGCGGTCGATCCATACGTAGCCGGCTGTCGCCGCCAGCGCCAGCGCACAGGCAACGATCAACAGAATGGGACGCCGACGGTTACTCATGGAGACTCGAAGCGTGATTCGTTGCCATTAATATATCGGGCTGAAGCCGGCTTGTCGACTCCGCAGCGCCGTGTTTTCCGCCCTTGACGTAACCGCGAGTGAATCCGCCATGAACGAGATCCGCCACGGGCCCGAAAGCGCCCACATCATCATCACCGAAGAAGAAGGCGTGCGCAGCCTGCATTTCAATTCACCCTGGACCCAGGGCGCGGTGCGCCTCGCAGCGCCCGATCGCATCGAGATCGAGTATGTGCAGCAGATGATGATGTGGTTGCTGTTCAAACGGGCACCGCGGCACGTGGTTCAACTGGGACTGGGCGCTGCCAGCCTGACGCGCTTTTGCCATCGGCATCTGCCGGATGCCCGGGTGACCGCCGTCGAACTGCATGCGGCCGTCATCGACGCCTGTCGCCGACATTTTTTCCTGCCGCCCGACGACGAACGGCTGACCGTGCTGCAGATGGATGCCATGGATTTCGTCCGCACGGCGGAGCGGGGCTCCGTCGACGTCTTGCAGGTGGACCTGTACGACAGCGAGGCGCTGGGTCCGGTGCTGGATAGCCTCGAGTTCTATCAAGCCTGCGCAGATTGCCTCGCGCCGGACGGCCTCATGACCGTCAATCTTTTTTGCGATTATCCGGGGCACTTGAAAAGCCTCGATACGATCGGCCAGGCGTTCGAAGCGCTGGCCTGGTTGCCTGAAGTCCATGACGGCAACATCGTCGCCATCGCGTTCAAGCGCGCGCCCGTGGTCGATTTCGATGCGCTGTATGCGCGCGCCGCGCGGATTCAGGAAGTGATGGACCTGCCGGCGTCGACGTGGGTTCGCGCCTTGCACGCCTGGATGCAGGAGGGATGACATGACCCCGCTTTTTCCCCTGAATACCGTTTTGTTTCCGTCGGGCGTGCTCACGCTGCGCGTCTTCGAGGTCCGTTATCTGGACATGATCAAGAAGTGCATCGCGGACGGATCGCAGTTCGGCGTCGTGGCGTTGCTGAGTGGGGGCGAGGTGCGCACGCCGGAGGTGAAGGAAGTCTTTGCGTCGGTGGGCACGATGGCGCAGATCGTGGAGTGGTCGGCGCCCATGCCGGCGCTGCTGCACATCCGTTGCACGGGGACGCATCGCTTTCTGCTTGCCGGCCGGGAACTCGGCAAGTACGGCCTTTGGCAGGGCGAAACAACGCCGCTGAAGGACGATGAGCTCATCCCTATCCCCCCGAAGCTGCAGGCTTGCGCCAATGCGCTGGGCAAGCTCGTGGCGAGCCTCCAGAAGGACAAGGTGCCCGAAGTCGAGATGCCCATCTCGCGGCCTTTTCGCCTCGATGAAAGCGGCTGGGTCGCGGATCGCTGGTGCGAGCTTCTGCCCATGCCGATGGAGCGCAAGCTGGAACTGCTGGCTTTGCAGGATCCGGTTGCGCGGCTCGAAAGCGTGCACCAGATGCTCGCCGAGCGCGACCTGTTCTAGCGTATCGTCGCGTATGCTGCGGCAGGGTTATGTCGCGGCCTGAAGAGGCGTGCTAGTAAAATCGTTCCTTTCAGGTGATTTTTCAAGGACGCGTCATGTTGCCGACAAAACCAACAAGCTACGAAGACCTATGCCAGCGTTTCACCTGGAATATACCGCCGCGCTACAACATCGGCGTCGACGTGTGCAGCAAGTGGGCCGAGAGCGAGCCCGATCGGCTGGCCTTGATTCATGTCGACCAGGATGGCAAGCCGCGCCACTACACTTTCGCTGAAATCCACGAAGCCTCGAACCGCCTGGGCAACCTGCTTCGATCCCGCGGCATCGGGCCCGGCGACCGCATCGGCATCCTGCTGCCTCAGGCGGCCGAGACGGCCTTCGCTCATATTGCCGCGTACAAGATCGGTTGCATCGCCATACCGCTCTTCACGTTGTTCGGGGCCGAAGCCTTGCGGTTCCGGCTCGGCGACAGCGGCGCCCGCGTCGTCATCACCAACGCCGAAGGCGCTGCCAAGCTCGCGGGCATGCGCGATGCGTTGCCCGCGCTTGAAACCGTGTTCACGATCGACGGACCGGCCCCGGGCGCACAGGATCTGCATCGCGAGATGTCGATGCACGGCACGGACCTGGTCCCGGCGGATACGGCCGCCGACGATCCCGCGGTCATCATCTACACCTCCGGCACGACGGGGCAGCCCAAGGGCGCGCTGCATGCCCAGCGCGTGCTGCTGGGACATCTTCCCGGCGTCGAAATATCGCACAACCTGTTTCCTCAGGAAGGCGACCGCATCTGGACGCCGGCCGACTGGGCATGGATCGGCGGCCTGTTCGATGTGCTGCTGCCAGCATGGCATCATGGCATCGCCGTCGTGGCCCACCGCTTCCAGAAGTTCACGCCCGAGGCCGCATTCCAGTTCCTTCAGGATTACCAGGTCCGGAACACCTTCCTGCCGCCGACGGCGCTCAAGATGATGCGGTCGGTCGCCCAGCCCGAGAAACGCTGGAACTACCGGCTGCGCTCCGTGGCCAGCGGCGGCGAGTCGCTGGGTTCCGAACTGCTGGATTGGGGCCGCCGCACGTTCGGCCTGACCATCAACGAATTCTACGGACAGACCGAATGCAACATGACGGTCTCGTCTTGCGCCGACCTGATGCCCGTGCGCAGCGGCGCCATCGGCCGTCCCGTGCCGGGGCACGAAGTCGATATCGTCGACGAGGCAGGGCGGCTGCAGCCGCGGGGCACCAGCGGCCACATCGCGGTTCGCCGTCCGGATCCGGTCATGTTCCTGCAGTACTGGAACAACATGAAAGCCACCGAGGCCAAGTTCGCCGGCGAATGGCTGATCACTGGCGATACCGGCTTGATGGATGAAGAAGGCTATATCCACTTCATCGGCCGCAACGATGACGTCATTACTTCGGCCGGGTACCGCATCGGTCCCGGAGAGATCGAGGACAGCATTCTGCAGCATCCCGCCGTCAGGATGGTCGCCGTGGTGGGCGCGCCCGATGAAGAGCGGACGGAAGTCGTCGCTGCCGTGATCGTGTTGCATGACCCGGCGCAAGCCAGCGACGAGCTGAAACGCGAGATCCAGCAGCACGTGAAAGTGCGCCTGGCAGCGCACGAATATCCGCGCGAAATATTTTTTGTCGAAGAACTGCCCATGACGACCACCGGCAAGGTGATACGCCGCGAATTGCGCCAGATGGTCGATCAGTGGCGCCAGGATGCCCGGAAAGTCGCAAGCTGACGGTTTTCTGAATAGAAACTTACCGCAGGCTGACTCGTACAAAAAGCCGTTGACAAGCCTGCGTGTTCAGGAGCAAATTAGAAAAAGGGGACCGAAAGCTAGACGCAGGCATGCATGCATCGGCGGTATGTTCAATCCGGACAGCCGTTGATGACGTGGCACATTAGCCTGCCGGAGGAGTCCTATGGAGAATCAAAGAAAGTCTGCTGCAATCAGCCGTCGCGCGATACTGCAGCTCGGTGCGGCGACAGGTCTTGCACAGCTCGCGCCACCCTTCATCATCAGTGCACGCGGAGAACAGTCGGTAAAGCTGGGGTTGGACAATCCCTTGACCGGAACCTACGCGGCCACCGGCAAGAACGAGCTGACGGGATGCCAGCTTGCGGTGGAACAGATCAACGCCAAAGGTGGAATTCTGGGCCGGCCGGCCGAGCTCCTCATCGAAGATTCCACCAGCGGCGATGCGGGCACGGCGGTGCAAAAGGCGCGCAAGCTCATCGATCGCGACAAGGTCAACTTCCTGCTGGGCAATGTGAACTCCGGCCTGTCGCTGGCCATGGCGCAAGTCAGCAACGAGAAGGGCGTCCTGCACGTCGTTCCGGGCGGGCACACCGATGCGGTCACGGGCGAGACCTGCCACTGGAATGTCTTTCGCGTATGCAACACGACGCGTATGCTGACCAACGCGATCGCCAAGACGCTGATGGACAACTACGGCAAGAAAATGTATTTCCTCACGTCGGACTACGCCTTCGGCCACACCTTGCAGGACGGCTATGACGCCAACTTGAAGCAGTTCAACGGCACGAAGCTGGGCGAGGACCTTACCCCGTTGGGAACGACGGACTTCTCCTCCTACCTGATCAAGGCGCAGGCCACCAATCCGGATGTCATCGTTTTCCTCATGAACGGCGAGGATCTGCTGAATGCGTTGAAGCAAGCCGTGCAGTTCGGCCTGGACAAGCGCATACACCTGGCCGGCGCCAACACCGAGCTCGAAGTGCTCGAGGGCTTACCGCCGCAAGCGCGTATCGGCGACTGGGTGGCCGAGTGGTATCACATACAACCCGGCGTTCCTCATGTGGACGACTTCGTTGCGGCCATCAAGAAAAAGACGGGCCGCGTTCCTACCGCGCGCACCTGGTTCGGCTATGTCGGCACCTGGACTTGCGCCTTGGCGGCGAACAAGGCGAAGTCCCTGGACGCGGTGAAGATGGCGAAGGCCTTGCAGGGCATGGAGCTGCCGCCGGAAGTCGGCCTGATGCCCGATACGCCCTTCTATCGGGCGAATCAGAACCAGCTCGTAGGGTCCCTGTATGTGGGCCATGCGCAAGAGAAAGGCAGCCAGCCCGACGATCTGTTCCACGTCGACACAATCGTCCATGGCAAGAGCGTGGCGGGCACGGTCGAAGAGTCCGGCTGCAAGATGACCTGGCCGGCGTGATGTCTGCTTGACGGCGCAGGCCCCGGACAGACTCCGGTGGCCTGTCCACCCGCCTGGAACGACAGGCGCATTACAAGACGGATATCGAATGACCGAGCTTATTCTGTTCAATGTATTCAATGGGCTGATCGTGGGCGCCTTCTACGCGCTCATGGCCTTGGGCCTCTCCCTCATCATCAACCTCACCAGCGTCATCAACTTCGCCCATGGCGGCTTCCTTGCCCTGGGCGCGTACATTGCCTACGAGCTGGCGCCTTACATCGGTTTTTGGGGCGCATTGATTGTGGCGCCCGTGCTGACAGCCATTCTGGGGCTGGTCGTGGAGCGCCTGATGATACGACGCCTTTACGGCCGTGATCCCCTATACAGCCTGTTGCTGACTTTCGGGCTCGCCTATGTGTTCGAAGATGGGCTGCGTTATATCTGGGGCGCCCAAAGCCTGCCTTTCCGTGTTCCGGATTGGCTCACCCGGCCCTTGAGCTCCTACTTTTTCTTCCTGACCGGCTACCGGGTCTTCATGGTGATCCTGGTTGCCGTCGCGGTGGCCGCGTTGTTCCTGATACTCACTCGTACGCGGCTGGGCATTCGGATACGGGCGGGCACGCTGGATCTCGAGACCGTATCGGTGCTTGGCGTGAACGTGCGCATTTTGCGCAATTTGAACTTCGGCCTTGGCATCTACCTTGCCGGCCTGGCCGGCGTATTGGCGGCCGGGCTTCTGGGCCTGCAGCCGACGATAGGCGACGCGCTCATCATGCCCAGCTTCGTCGCCATCATCGTGGGCGGCCTGGGCAGCCTGTTCGGCACCCTGCTCGGCGGCTTGCTGATAGGGGTGGCGTCGGGCATTGCCACGGTGTTCGTGCCTTCGGCTTCCGAGGCGATCATTTACATCATGATGGCGATTGTCCTGTTGTTCCGGCCGCGGGGCCTGCTGGGTGAAGAAGGGATGAACCTGTGAACGATTCCAATAAGAAAACGTTAGCCATAGCCGTGCTATGGCTGTTGCTGTTGACCATGCCGTACTGGATGGGGATGGTGGGAGGTTATACCGGACTCGCGACGCGTGTCCTGGTGCTTGGGCTGGCGGCCATGTCGGTCAATTTCCTGCTGGGTTTCACCGGCGTGCTTTCTTTCGGCCACGCGGCGTATTTCGGCCTGGGCGCATATGGGGCGGGCATGCTGCTGAAGTATCTCGTTCCCAGCACGCCCCTGGCCATACTGGTGGGCGTGGTGGCCGGAACACTGGCCGCCGCCGCGGTAGGGGCGCTGATCGTCAAGCTGCGCGGCATCTACTTCGCCATGGTCACCATCGCTTTCGGCCAGATGTTTTATTTCATCGCTTTTCGCTGGAGTTCGGTGACGGGAGGCGATGACGGGCTGACCGGCTGGCAGCGCCTTCCCATAGATCTGGGTTTCACCAAGATCGACATACTGGGCAACGCCGAGGCCTATTACTACCTGGTGCTGCTGATATTCGCGGTGTCCATAGGCATCATGGCCCTGATATTGCGTTCCCCGTTTGGCCGCACTTTGCTGGCCATACGAGAAAACGAAAGACGGGCGCGTTTCCTCGGGATTCCCGTTGAACGCCATATCTGGATCGCGTTCGTCATCTCATGCTTCTTTGCCAGCCTGGCCGGTGTGCTGTATGCCTTGCTCAACAACTTCGTCGACCCGCGCGCGCTGCACTGGACGCTGTCCGGCAACTTCGTGATCATGGCCGTGGTGGGCGGCATGCGGTCCTTCTGGGGGCCGCTGATCGGGGCGGCGATATTCGTGGTGCTGCAGGACTATGTGTCGAGCTATACGCAGAACTGGATGTTCTTCATCGGAATATTCTTCGTGTTGATCGTGCTGTTCTTTCCGCGCGGAGTGCTGGGCATAATTCGTAAGAGGTTGTCATGAGCTTGCTGCAAGTGAAGAACGTATCTCAGCATTTTGGCAGCCTGGTGGCGGTCGACAACGTGTCCATGGCGGTCGAGCGCGGAGAATTGCGGGCGCTCATCGGCCCCAATGGCGCGGGCAAGACCACCTTCTTCAATCTGATCAGTGGCTTCTTCAGGCCCACTGCCGGGCACATCCTGCTGGACGGCCAGGACATCACGACCGTGCCACCGCACAAGCGCGTCATGATGGGCATGGCGCGCACATTCCAGATCACCGAGATATTTCCCGAACTGACGGTGCGGCAGAACATACGCATACCCGTCGAGCTGTCCATGGGCTTGCGGCTGCAGCCGCGGCTGAGCGGCTCTCGGGATGCGCAAATCAGGGAAAGAATAGACGAGCTCCTGGAGCTAGGCGGCCTGACGACTCATGGGAACAGGCTGGTCGGAGAGCTTTCGCATGGGGACCAGCGCGCAACCGAAATCATGATGACGCTGGCGTTGAAACCGCGCTTGTTGCTGCTGGACGAGCCGACCGCCGGCATGGGCAGCCGCGAAACCTACAGCACTGCCATGCTGATACGCAGGCTGCACAAAACTCAAGAATTGACGATCGTATTGGTGGAGCATGACATGCGCGTAATTTTCAACCTCGCGGACCGCATAACCGTCCTGGCCGAAGGAACCGTGTTGGACGAGGGCGCTCCCGATGAAATTGCTGCCAGCGAAGTGGTCCAGGCGGCTTACCTGGGGAAGGCGGCATGAAGGCGCTCGAGGTCCATGACCTGCATACCTACTACGATAAGAGCCATATCCTGGATGGCGTGAGCCTGGTGGTCGAGGAAGGCGAGCTCGTTACCTTGCTGGGCCGAAACGGCGCGGGGAAATCGACGACCTTGCGCAGCATTACCGGCCTGACCCACGCGCGCAGCGGTACGGTCACCCTGTTCGGGCAAGACACCACGCAATGGCCGGCGTACCGGATCGCGGGCCTGGGTGTGGGTTTCGTTCCGGAAGGCCGACGCATTTTCGCAAACCTGACGGTCGAAGAGAACTTGAAGGTTCCGGTCGACAGGCCGGGCCCTTGGACGATTGCACGCGTGTACGAACTCTTTCCCAGGCTGGCGCAGCGCAAGTCCAACAAGGGGCGGCAGTTGTCGGGCGGCGAGCAGGAGATGCTGGCGATTGCCCGCAGCCTGCTCCTGAATCCCAGGCTCTTGCTGCTGGACGAACCGTCGCAGGGGCTGGCGCCCTTGATCGTCAAGGATGTCTTTAAAATCATCACGGCGACGCGCAAAGAAGGCACTTCCATCTTGCTGATCGAACAGAATGTGCGCGCGGCGGTTGAGGTGGCCGACCGGGCCTATGTGCTGGACGATGGGCGTATCGTCTACGAAGGCGCCGCGGCCGAATTCGGCAAGGACGAAGAACGCGTGAGGGCGCTGGCAGGCGCAAGCGCCGAGAAATGGGCGCTCGATACGGAATAAGGGCCTGAATAGTTGCCGTTATCAGGTCCAAGAAAAAAGAGCTTACGCGCTGTAGTGCGTAAGCTCTTGATTCTTTGCTGAAGTAATGGTCGGGGCGAAAGGATTCGAACCTTCGACCCTCTGGTCCCAAACCAGATGCGCTACCAGGCTGCGCTACGCCCCGAATTCACAACAGCCAGCAACTATAGCATGAATCCAGAGGCGAGGCCGCGGCCCGGCGCCGGTGCGCCGCAAGAACGCAAGTTGCCCGCTGCGGTTCACGCGGCATCCGCGACGCTGCGGTCCTCGTCCGAAGCCGGCGGGTGCCGCTCGACGCGCAGTTTCGCAATTCGCCGGCCATCCAGTTCGAGCACTTCCAAGCGAAGCTCGCCGCCCGCCTGGGAATAAGCCCATTCATCGCCGACCTCGGGCAGGCGCCCAAGCTGGTGCAGCATGAAGCCCGCGACGGTGCTGTATTCGTCGGATTCCTCGAACAGGCCTTCGATGTCCAGTGTCTGCTCGAACTGGTGCATGTCCGTGGCGCCATCGACGATCCATCGGTTGTCGCCGTCGCTCATGATGTCCGGCATCTCATCCTCGTCGGGGAAATCGCCCGCGATGGCTTCGAAGACGTCTATGGGTGTGACCAGGCCTTCGACGGTGCCGAACTCGTTCAACACGATGACGAGCTGGCCGCGAGCCTCTTTCAGCGTGTTCATCAGGTCGAGTATCCGTATGGCCTCGTGGACGAGTATGGGCGGGCGCAGATTCTTTTCATTCAGCGCTTGGTGCCGGATCAGGTCTTCGATCATGTCCTTGGCGCGTCCTATGCCGACGATGTCGTCGAGCGATCCGCGGCAGACGGGGAAGAAACCATGCGGCGTGCTGCTGATCTCGCGTCGTATTTCCTCGGGATCGTCATTCAGGTCGATCCACGAGATGTCATTGCGCGGCGTCATGATGGAATGAATATGGCGGTCGGCAAGCCGCAGCACGCCGCTGACCATGTTGCGTTCCTCGACGCCGAAGGGCATGTCTTCCGGGGGCGGCAGCGCATCGTCCACCGCCACCGCGGCCGACGCCGGCCGCTTGCCCAGCATGCGCAGGATGCCTTCGGCGGTGCGCTCGCGCATGGGCTTCATGCTGTCGGAGCTGAGCAGGTTCTTCCTGGCGATCTGGTTCAATGTCTCGATCACGACCGAGAAGCCGATGGCCGCATACAGATAGCCCTTGGGCACCTTGAAGCCGAAGCCTTCGGCCACGAGCGCAAAGCCGATCATCAGCAGGAAGCCCAGGCACAGGATGACGACGGTCGGATGGGCGTTCACGAAGCGCGTCAGCGGCTTGGAGGCCACCAGCATGATGCCGATGGCGATGATAACGGCTGCCATCATCACTTCCAGTTGGTCGACCATGCCGACGGCCGTGATGACGGCGTCCAGCGAGAACACGGCATCCAGCACGACAATCTGCGTCACGATGATCCAGAAGCTGGCATACATCGGCGAGCTGGAAAGGGTGTGCGCCTTGCCCTCCACCCGCTCATGCATTTCCATCGTCCCCTTGAAGACCAGGAAGAATCCGCCCATGATCAGGATGAGATCGCGGCCGGAAAACGCGAAGGGGCCCAGGGAGAACAGCGGAGTCGTCAGCTTGAACAGCCACGAGATGGCTGAAAGAAGCACCAGCCGCATGACCAGGGCCAGCGTCAGGCCAATGATGCGGGCACGGTCGCGCTGCTCGGGAGGCAGCTTGTCGGCCAGGATGGCGATGAAGATCAGATTGTCGATGCCCAGGACGATTTCCAGGACGACCAGTGTCAGCAAGCCGACCCACATGGTGGGGTCCAGCAACAGCTCCATGAGAGATTCCAGAGTTAAAAAGGCAGTATAAAAGTGATTGACGACTTCGCGCCTGTCCGGCGTTCATGTCGTTAAATTCAGCTTTGAGTCAGTATTGTATCGTTCGTTGACCGTCGCCACATCCGCCATGTAGCCCGTGCCTTCCGTGCGGGCTTGCTGCCCGTTATGGCTTGAGCCGAAGATGGGGCAGCGTATAGGCCTGGTTCTGGTAGGCCCAACTGGGCCACAACACATGCGCCAGCGCTTCGCGCGCCAGGGCCGGGTCCACGGGCATGGGATCATAGGTTTCGGGCGCCGTGTAGCGATACTGCGTTGCATCGCGGTGCGGTTCCAGCACCATGAGTTCATCTCCCTTCAGGTAGCCATAGTTCTCGCCGTACTGCATCATCGCCCGGTTGGGCGTGCCGCGAGCGAGATCGTGTCCGATCATGGGATGCTCGGTCTGCAAGCCCAGCAATGCCAGGAGCGTCACAGGAAGGTCTATCTGGCTGATCAGGCGGTCATCACGCCGGGCGGCCACGTCTGCGCCCAGGATAAGCGCCGGGATGTGGAAGTGGCGCAGGGGCACCAGGTTCGCGCCGAAGACGCGGGAATCGTGATCGGCCACGACCAGGAACACGGTGTTGTCCCAGTAATCGGCCTCTTTTGCCCGGTCGAAGAAGTTGCCGATGGCCCAGTCCGCGTAACGCACGGTGTTGTCGACGGTCGCTGGATCGCCCTCGGGGTCGATGCGGCCCGCCGGATACTCCCACGGTGAATGATTGCTGACCGAGAACGCCAACGTGAAGGTCGGCTGGGCGCCGTCCTTGTCCAGCAGGTCGTGCAAGGTATTGAACATGTCTTCGTCGCTTGCGCCCCAGGTCCCGACGAAGGCCGGGGCCTTGAAGGTGGGCAGATCGTAAAGATCGTCGAAGCCATTTCCCAGGAAGAAGCTCTTCATGTTGTCGAAATGCGCTTCGCCGCCGTAAATGAAGCGGGATCTGTATCCGTGTTGCTTGAGCAATTGGGCCAGCGTGAAGAAGTTGCTTTGTGCACCGGACAGCCGTAGCGCGGCGTCGGAAATCGTAGGGGGAAATCCGGCGACCACGGCTTCCAGCCCGCGCACCGATCGCGTGCCCGTCGCATACGCTCGGGTGAAGGTCCATGCCGTCTTTGCCAGTGCGTCCAGGCAAGGGGTCAGTCCCGCGCCGCCCAGGTGGCCCACATACTGGGCACCCAGACTTTCCTCGACGATCATGACCACGTTCAGAGGCCGTTGGCGGGCTACGCGTGGCGCCTGGGCATGCAGCGTCGGCATGGCGGCCGGGCCGGGGACGATGCCCGCGCTTGCCTGGACAATGGTGTTGACGTCTTCGGCCGGCATGCGGCCATAGACGTCCTCGGCGGAACGCTCGTTCTTCATGCTGTAGATCGCATAGGCGACGCTGTACAGCGAGTTCAGCGGAAGCGTATTCAACATGCTGTCGCCGCAGTAGGCGACGGTCGAGGGATTGATGGGCCGGTGTCCCAGCGTGCCTCGTATGGCCAGGAAAACGGCCGCCGCGGCGCCCAGGGTGAACAATGGCATTTGCCACCAGGCCATGGGGGTGTCGGGGCTGCCCTGGCCGAACAACCCATAGGCCAGCCACGCGGATGCCATCAGCACCAGGACGGCCCCGATGATGACTCCCTTGTAGCCCTTCCAGAGCATGCCGAAAACTTCCTGCGGATGCTTCAGATATTCGACATAAAGTCGATTCGGGCGAGTATCGTATTCATAAATGAACTGCGGCGTCGAGACCTCGAGCAGCACAAGAAGGAACCACGCGAACTGGAACCACCATCCCGTGACGGCGACGGCCGTGGGCCAATGTCCGATCCAGGGCGCAAGCAGTGCGGGGACGCCCACGATGATCGCAATCTGGTTGGCATCGATGCGCAGGCCGCCCTTCAGAATGGGAAACAGGCCGCCCGCCTGGCGTACTCGCGGCCATTGCCAGACTGCCAGGGCGCTGCGGCTGAGTGTCAGCAGGCAAAGGCTGGACACGATGAAATTCAGGATGAGTTCGCGCATGAATAAGGTGGGTTTTCGGTCAACCGGGGTAGTGTAATGGCTTCTTCCCGTCGTGGCCCGTTGATATTTCGTACAATTTATTCCCCTTTGGCTCATACGGCTCAGCACAGGACATCACTATGCATACCCGCAAGCTCTTCTCGACACTCATGGGCGCAGCTGCGCTCTTCGCCATGGCGGCGTCGGTGTCGGCACAGAACGTCATCAAGATAGGCGAACTCAATAGCTATAAGACGCAGCCCGCATTCCTCGGGCCGTACAAGAAGGGCATGGAGCTGGCCGTCGAGCAGATCAACGCGGCGGGCGGGGTGAACGGCAAGTCGCTTCAGCTCATCATCAAGGATGACAATTCCAATCCAGGCGACGCAGTGCGTGCCGCCGAGGAACTCCTGACACGCGACAAGGTCGACGTGCTGACGGGTACCTTCCTGTCGCACATCGGCTTGGCCGTCACGGACTTTGCCAAGCACAAGAAGCAATTCTTCCTGGCGAGCGAGCCCCTGACCGACAAGATTGTCTGGGCCGATGGCAACCGTTATACCTATCGTCTGCGCAACTCGACGTATATGCAGGTCGCCATGCTCATACCCGCGGCGGTCAAGATGAACAAGAAGCGCTGGGCGATCGTCTATCCCAATTACGAGTATGGCCAATCGGCCGTCGCAACATTCAAGACACTGCTCAAGCAAGCGCAGCCCGACGTCGAGTTCGTGGCCGAACAAGCCGCGACCCTGGGCAAGATAGACGCCGCGAACGTGGTCCAGGCGCTGGCCGATGCCAAGCCGGATGCCATGTTCAACGTCCTGTTCGCCACCGACCTGTCCAAGTTCGTGCGTGCCGCGACACAGCGCAACTTCTTCAAGGACCTCTCGGTGGTCAGCATGCTCACCGGCGAGCCCGAGTATCTGGATGCGCTGGGTGCCGAGACACCGGTGGGCTGGGTGGTGACAGGCTATCCCTGGTATGCCATCGATACGCCCGAGCACAACCGTTTCCTGAAGGCCTATCAGGATCGGTTCAAGGATTATCCGCGCCTGGGTACGGTCGTGGGCTATAACACCATCCTTTCGCTGGCCGCCGGCATCAAGAAGGCCGGCTCGACCGATACCGAGGCCCTGATCCAGGCGTTCAAGAATCTCGAGGTCGATACGCCTTTCGGCCGCATCGTCTACCGCGGTCTGGATCATCAGTCCACCATGGGCGCGTATGTCGGCAAGCTGGCCATCAAGGATGGCAAGGGCATCATGACGGACTTCGTCTATGTGGACGGCGCAAGCGTACAGCCGCCCGATGAATTGGTGAAGCAGTGGCGCCCCGCGTCCGCCGACTGACGGTCACGCAGCGCTCCGCTGCGATGCGCCGCCCGCCGGCATGGAACTGACCGGTTTCATCGTCCAGTTCCTGAACGGACTGGCCGAGGCGTCTTCGCTTTTCCTGGTTGCGGCGGGCCTGTCGCTGATCTTCGGCGTGACCCGCATCGTCAATTTCGCGCATGGATCCCTGTACATGCTGGGCATCTATGTCGCCTATTCGATCGTGCAGGCATGGGGGCAGACGCCGCTGGGCTTCTGGGCAAGCCTGGTGGCTGCCGCACTGGTGGTGGGCCTGCTGGGCGCCTTGGTCGAGATCGCGCTATTGCGCCACATCTACAAGGCACCCGAGATGTTCCAGTTGCTGGCGACGTTTGCGCTGGTGCTGGTCTTCAACGACTTAGCGTTGTGGCTTTGGGGGCCGGACGACCTGCTGGGTCCGCTGGCGCCCGGACTGAACGGTTCCATCCGGATATTCGACCGCTACCTGCCCGTTTATGACCTGGCGTTGATGGCGATCGGGCCGGCGGTCCTGCTGGCCCTCTGGCTGGCGTTGACGCGGACACGGTGGGGCACCTTGATACGGGCCGCGACGCAGGACCGCGAGATGCTCGGCGCGCTGGGCGTCAACCAGGCGTGGCTGTTCACCGGCGTGTTTGCGTTGGGCGCTTGCCTGGCGGGCCTGGGCGGCGCCGTGCAGATACCGCGACAGCCTGCCAGCCTGATGCTGGATCTCAGCGTGATCGGCGATGCGTTCGTCGTCGTGGTCGTCGGCGGCATGGGCTCGATCCCGGGCGCCTATCTGGCCGCGCTGGTCATTGCCCAGTTGAAGGCCCTGTGCGTGGCGCTGGGCATCGTGGAAATCTTTGGCATCAGCATCGCCTTCCCCAAGCTGACGATGGTGGTGGAGTTCATCTTCATGGCATTCGTCCTGGTGTTCCGACCCTGGGGCCTCCTCGGGAAACCCATGGCGCCGCAGCGCTATGCCGGCGCGCCGGACGCGCCGCTGCGGCCTGCCACGGCGGCCTTCAAGTGGCTGGCGATAGGGTTGGTCGCTGCCTTCGCCGCCTTGCCGCTGTTGTCGGGCAGCTTGCCTTACGCGTCGGTGCTGGCGCAGGACATGCTGGTCGCGGTGCTCTTTGCGGTCAGCCTGCATTTCATGATGGGGCTGGGCGGAATGCCGTCCTTCGGGCATGCAGCGTATTTCGGCATCGGCGCCTATGGCGCGGCGCTGGCGCTCAAGTCCGCAGGCCTGGGCATGATAGGGTCCATCGTGGCGGCGCCGCTCGCCGCAGGCGTCGCAGCCATCGTTTTCGGCTGGTTCTGCGTTCGGCTTACCGGTGTCTACCTCGCCATGCTCACGCTGGCCTTCGCGCAGATCGTCTGGTCCATCGTCTATCAATGGGACGACGTGACAGGCGGCTCCAACGGCATCGTGGGCGTATGGCCGGCAAGCTGGCTGGAGGGGGATGCCTATTACTATTTCACCCTGGCTGTCGTGATCCTGGCCATCGTTCTGGTTCGCCGCATGGCGTTCTCGCCATTCGGCTATGCCTTGCGCGCGTTGCGCGACTCGTCCTTGCGCGCGGACGCGCTGGGCATCCACGTGAAGGCCGTGCAATGGACGGCCTTCGTCGTTGCCGGCACGCTGGCCGGCCTGGCTGGCGCCCTCTATGTATTCTCGAAGGGCAGCACGTCGCCCGAAGTCATGACGGTCGGCAAGTCCGTCGATGGCCTCGTCATGGTGCTGCTGGGCGGCATACAGACCTTGTTCGGCCCCGTGGTCGGGGCGGCCGCTTTCGTCGGTCTCCAGGATTACTTCGTCGGGATCACGGAGTATTGGCGGGCCGTGTTCGGCGCCGTAATACTGCTTATCGTGCTCGTCTTTCCGCAAGGGATAGCCGGTTATTTCAAGCAGCTCGCGCAACGTGTCGGGGGGCGGGCATGAGCTTGTTGAAAGTCAACCACCTGAGCAAGCGTTTCGGTGGAAACCGGGCCGTTGACGACGTGAGCTTCGAACTCGAGCCCGGTCAATTGTTGGCGCTTATAGGCCCCAATGGCGCCGGCAAGTCCACGACGTTCAACCTGGTGGGAGGCCAACTGCCGGCGACCTCCGGCTCCGTGAAATTCGATGGCATCGAACTGCTGGGCATGGCGTCGCGCAAGATCGCCCATCTGGGCATAGGGCGCAGCTTCCAGATTGCCGCCACCTTTGCCTCGCTGACCGTGGCCGAGAACGTGCAGATGGCATTGCTGGCCCACCGCCGCGAGATATACCGTTTCTGGCGCCCGGCAGTGCGCCGATACCGCGACGAGGCGCTGGGTCTCCTCGATCAGGTCGGCATGGCGCAGCAGGCGGATCGGCCTTGCAGCGAACTTGCCTATGGCGATGTGAAACGGGTCGAACTCGCGATGAGCATCGCGGGCAATCCCCGGCTCCTGTTGATGGATGAACCGACGGCCGGCATGGCGCCGGCCGAGCGCAATGCGCTCGTGGCGCTGGTCAAGCGGCTGGTCACGGAGCGGGGGATGGCGGTGCTGTTCACGGAGCACAGCATGGACGTCGTGTTTGCCTATGCGGACAGGATCATCGTGCTGGCCCGCGGACGGCTGATTGCCGAGGGGAGCGCCGAACACATACGGCATCATCCCAAGGTCCAGGAAGTCTATTTCGGCACCGGAAGGACATTCGGGGCGGCCGGGAAGGAAGGAGGGGCGCCATGACATCCGGCGTGCAAGGAGAGCCGTCGGGACCGCTGCTGTCGGTCGACGGGCTGAATGCCTGGTATGGGGCGGCGCACATCCTCCATGATATCGGCCTGCACGTGGACCGCGGTGAAGTCGTCGCCTTGATGGGGCGCAACGGCGCAGGCAAGTCCACGTCCCTGAAGGCGATCATGGGACTGATACAACGACGTAGCGGAACGGTGCGCTTCATGGGCCATGGGCTGGACAAGCGCCAGCCTTATGAAGTGGCGCGCCTGGGCCTGGGCTACGTTCCCGAGGAACGACGCATCTTCACCGACCTGACGGTGCGCGAGAACCTGATGACAGGTCGTCAGGATGAGCGCAACTGGCCGGATGGCGCGCCGGGGCTGAATTGGACGCTATCCTCGGTGTTCGAACTGTTTCCTGTGCTGAAGGACATGCAGGACAGGTCCGCCGGCGCCATGAGTGGCGGCGAGCAGCAGATGCTGTCGGTCGCCCGGACGCTGATGGGCAATCCCTTCATGCTGCTGTTGGACGAACCGTCCGAAGGTGTGGCGCCGGTCATTGTCGAGCAGATGGCAGACATGATTCTGGCCCTGAAGGACCGCGGCGCAAGCATTCTCTTGTCCGAGCAGAACATCCATTTCGCCGCGCTCGTCGCGGACCGGGCCTACGTTCTGGAAAAAGGCATGCTGCGGTATAGCGGAACGATGGCCGAGCTGAGCGGGGACGAAGATATCCGCAAGGCCTACCTGGCCCTGTAGGCGGAATCGCGCTTCGGCGAGCCTGAGTCGTGCCGGGCAGCCGCAAGCCTGCATCGTCGTTGTTCGACGGTGATGCCGCGGCTGCACCCTGGCAGCGCAGCGACGTTCTTCGCGCCGTGCTGGCTTCAAGCCACACTTTTCAGGCTGGCCGGGTTCCGATAGTTTTCCAGCAGCGTTGCGCGCCGCGCCTGTGCCGCTTGCATGTTGCGGTCCTTGACGTGGCCGAAGCCCCGGATGTCATCGGGCAGGTTGGCGAGCTCCATGGCCACCGCCAGCCGCTCTTCGGTCAGCGTCCGCGCGAATTCGTCGAGCAAGGCGAAATACTCGCGTATCAGTTCACGCTCATGGCGACGTTCCTCGGTCCTGCCGAATACGTCGAGGGGAGTGCCGCGCAGCCCCTTCAACCGGGCAAGCACCTTGAATGCCGACATCATCCACGGGCCGTATTGCCGCTTCACCAGCTCGCCCTTGTCATTGCGTTTGGACAGCAGGGGCGGGGCAAGGTGGAAGTGCACCTGATAATCCTTGCCCGGTTCTCCTTCGAACTGGTCGCGCAGCTTCTGGGTGAACGCGGGATCGACGTAAAGCCTGGCGACTTCATATTCGTCCTTGTATGCCATGAGCCGCGCCAGGTTCCGTGCGACGGCACGCGTCAGGCGCAGGCTGCGCGCATCGGCCGTGCCGCCGTCGCGCAACTGGCTTTCGCGTTCCCGTATGCGATTCACCGCCTGCAGGTAGCGGCGGCCATACGCCGCATTCTGGTAGTCGGCCAGCCACTTCACATTGCGCTCGATGATCGCGTCCAACGGTTCCGGCATGGAAACCACCCTGGCGGTGGCCTGCGGCGTCGCCAGTTCGGGAAGGATGGCTTGTGCGCCGTGATGCGCGGCGGCCCGACCCCATTCGAAGGCGGACAGGTTCTTCTCGACCATGACGCCGTTCAGTTCGATGGCCCTTGCCAGGGCTTCGTATGACAGGGGTATCCAGCCTTGCTGCCAGGCGTAGCCCAGCAGCAGGGGATTCGCGTAGATGGCATCGCCCAGCAGCCGCAGCGCCAGCGTGTTGGCGTCGAGGAATTCGCACTGATCGCCCATCGCGTCGAGGAGTTCCTTTTGCGCTTCCGCCTCGGGAAACTGCCACTTGGCATTCTTGATGAAGTCCGCTGTTGGTACCCTGGCGCTGTTGACGGCGGCCCGGGTCGCGCCTTTTTGCGCCTTGGACAGGACTTCCGCCGAAGTCGTGACGAGCGTGTCACAGCCGATGATGAGGTCCGCTTCGCCCGTGGCGATGCGCGTGGCATGCAAGTCCTGAGGGTTTTCGGCGATCTGGATATGGCTGAGCACCGCGCCGCCTTTCTGGGCCAGACCCGCCATGTCGAGCACGGTGACGCCCTTGCCTTCCAAATGGGCCGCCATACCGAGCAGCCCCCCTATCGTGACCACGCCCGTGCCACCGATGCCGGTGACGAGTATGCCGAAGCTGCCGGCTATGGTTGGAAGAGCGGGCGCAGGCAGACCCGTGTTCTGGACGCCTTCGGGCTGAACGGTTTCGATGCGCGGCTTCTTGACTTGTGCCCCTTCCGCGGTGATGAAGCTGGGGCAGAAGCCGTTCAGGCAGGAAAAGTCCTTGTTGCACGAGGACTGGTTGATCTTGCGCTTCGTGCCCAATGGCGTGTCGAGCGGCTCTACCGACAGGCAGTTCGATTTCACCGAACAGTCGCCGCAGCCTTCGCAAACGGTATCGTTGATGAAGACGCGCCGCGCCGGATCGGGATAGGTGCCGCGCTTGCGCCGACGGCGTTTCTCGGTGGCACAGGTTTGATCGTAGACAAGGACGGTCGTGCCCTCGACTTCGCGCAGTTCACGCTGGACGCGATCGAGCTCATCGCGGTGATAGACCGGCGGATTGCCGATGAGGCTCACGCCCTTGTACTTCTCGGGCTCGTCGGTGACCACGACGACTTTCCTGGCCCCTTCGGCATGCACCTGCGCAATGACGTCGGTGACCTTGAGCACACCGTCTATCGGTTGCCCGCCCGTCATGGCGACCGCATCGTTGTACAGGATTTTGTAGGTGATGTTGGCGTTCGCCGCAATGGATGCTCGTATGGCGAGCAGCCCGGAATGGAAGTAGGTGCCGTCCCCGAGATTGGCGAAGACGTGTTTCTCGGTCGTGAAGGGCCTCTGGCCTATCCACGCCACGCCTTCCCCGCCCATGTGGCTGAAGGTTTCCGTCTTGCGATCCATCCAGATCGACATGTAATGGCAACCGATGCCGGCGAGGGCGCGCGAGCCTTCCGGCACATTGGTCGAGGTATTGTGCGGGCAACCCGAACAGAACCATGGCTTGCGCTCGGTCGTTACTGCCGGCTGCTGAAGCTCGCGCTCCTTTGCGTCGATGATGGCGATGCGCGCGGCGATCCGGGCTCGCAGTTCCGCGGGCATATCCGCCTTTTCAAGACGGCGCGCAATGGCTCGCGCGATCAGCGCCGGCGACAGTTCGCCATGAGCCGGCAGCAGCCATTGACCGCGCGGCACCGACCACTCGCCGCCGGCATTGTCCTTCTCGTCGAACTTGCCGTAGACCTTGGGCCGGACGTCGTCGCGCCAGTTATACAGCTCTTCCTTGAGGGCGTATTCCAAGATCTGCCGCTTTTCCTCGATGACCAGGATCTCTTCAAGGCCCGTCGCGAATTCCCGCGCGTCCTGCGCGTTGAGCGGCCAGACGCAGCCGATCTTGATGAGGCGTATGCCGAGCCGCGCACAGGCTGCTTCATCCAGTCCCAGGTCGGCCAGCGCCTGGCGCGTGTCGAGATAGGCCTTGCCCGCCGTCATGATGCCGAACCGCGCCTGCGGTGCATCGATGACGATGCGGTTGAGTTTGTTGGCGCGCGTGTAGGCCAGGGCCGCATACCATTTGTAGTTCATCAGCCGGGCTTCCTGCACCAGGGGAGGGTCGGGCCAGCGTATGCTGAGTCCTTCCGGTGGAAGCGCGAAATCCTCGGGGACGATGATGCGGGCGCGGTCGGGATCGATATCTACGGAAGCAGTCGATTCCACGACTTCGGTGACGCATTTCATGGCGACCCAGAGGCCGGAATAGCGGCTCATGGCCCAGCCGTGCAGGCCGTAGTCCAGGTATTCCTGGACATTGGCCGGATACAGCACCGGGATGCCCGCTGCCTGGAAGGCGTGCTCGGACTGGTGCGCGAGTGTCGACGACTTGGCGCCGTGATCGTCGCCGGCCAGCACCAGGACGCCGCCATGCCGGGATGTGCCGGCCGAATTGGCATGCTTCAGCACGTCCATGGAACGGTCCACGCCGGGCCCCTTGCCGTACCACATGCCGAACACGCCGTCGCGCGTTGCATCCGGGTACAGCGTCACCTGCTGTGTGCCCCACACCGATGTTGCTGCAAGGTCTTCGTTCAACCCCGGCTGGAACACGATGTCGTTGTCCTTCAGGTGCTGCTTTGCCTTCCACAGGGCCTGATCCAGCGCGCCCAGCGGAGAACCCCGATAGCCCGAGATAAATCCGGCCGTGTTCAGGCCCGCGCGCTGGTCGCGTGCCTTTTGCAGCATGGGAAGTCGAACCAGGGCCTGCGTGCCGCTCATGTAGGCGCGACCCTTCTCCAGGGTGTATTTGTCGTCAAGGGATACCTTGGCGAGTGCCGACAGCACCGCCTGATCAAGGGGGGCATTCATTCGACTGTCTCCTGTATGGATGATTTATCGACTTAGTGTAGGGGCTTGTGGTGATATCGTAAAATCAAACTTTCAGCTAACTGGTATCAGTAAATCAGATGAAGAGCGAAGTCACCTTCCGCCAGTTCCGCTACTTCATTGCGGCCGCCACCTCGGGGCAATTCTCGACGGCGGCTGCCGCCGAGCACGTGTCACAGTCGGCGATCACCAGCGCCGTGCAAAGCCTGGAGCGTCAGTTGAAGGTCCGCCTTTTCGACCGGCTGCCGCATGGCGTCGCGCTGACACCCGAAGGGCAGGTGTTCTTTCACCATGCGCGCCACGTCATGGATTCGGTCAACGACGCCATGCGCCACGCCAGTCTTCTGCCGCAAACCACCAAGGGAACCATTCGGCTGGCCGCCACCTATACTGTGCTGGGCTATTTCCTGCCGGACCTGCTCAGCCGCTTCAAGCGCAGCTATCCGCAGGTCGAAATCGACCTGGTCGACATGGACCGGACGGCGCTCGAGACAGCGCTGACGGAGCGCCGCATCGACCTTGGCATCGGGCTGCTGTCGAACATCGAGGCGGCAGACCGCTACGGTCATCGGCTGCTGGTGCGCTCGCGCAGGCGGTTGTGGGCGGGCGGCGGACATCCGCTCGCGCGCCAGGCCTCCGTCACGCTCGCTGACATTGCGGCGTATCCCTACATCATGCTGACTGTCGACGATGCCGATACGGCCGCCGCGCGTCACTGGGCGGCGGCCCATACCGCGCTGAACATTGCCATGCGAACCAGTTCGCTCGAGGCGCTGCGCGGGCTGGTCGCCTATGGTTTCGGTGTTTCCGTGCTGTCCGACCTGGTCTATCGGCCCTGGTCGTTGGAAGGCAAGAAAATCGTGGCGGTACCGATCGAAGATCCGGTCGCACCGATGGATGTCGGCCTGCTCTGGCCAAAGGATCGGGAACCCGTCGGGCTGGCAGACGTCTTCCGGCAATTCCTGATCCATGCCTGCGAAGCCGAGGGGAGCGGTGGGTCGCCGGGTATGGCAACGCGCGGGGGCGCGTGGGGCCGTTAAAGGGTCAAGGAACCAGCGACAGGCCCAGGCGAACTTGCGGTTCGCTCTTGTGCTGATAGCCCAGCAGTGTTTCGCCGTAGCCCTTGAAGTACTGCACATGCAGGTAGCCGTTCATGTTCAGGAACGTACGGCGTAGCGGCCACGCCGCCTCGAGTTGCGTGGTGCTGCGGCCTTCGTGTCCCTGCCTGTAAAGGCCGGTCAGCACCAGGCCGTTGTCCTGCGCCCAGCGCAGCTTCCAGTCCACATGACCGGCATAGTCGGCATAGTCGGGGTTGTTATGCACGCTGAAGTAGGACTTCACCCGGGGCGCGAAGGTCAAGGTGCTGCCCCCGTCGAACCGGTAATTGAATTCCGGCTGCACGTAAAAGAAATTCAACGAGCGCGAATCGTCGCCGCCCTTGCCGTTGGACTCATGTTCGACGCCTGCAGCCAGCCCGACGAACACGTCTTTCTGAGGGGACTGCCACAAGGCATCCTTGCGCCAGAAGAGGCTGGGCTTGAACGAGGTGTCGACAAAGGGATGGGAGTCGGAATGCAGGTCCCACAAGGCCGTCTGGGTGTAGCCGAGATAAAAATTGTCGCTGAAGTCGGGCCGCGCCGGATCCTTGGGCGTGAAGAAGCGATACTTGAAGCTGACCTGGTACCGCGCGTTCCGGCCACCTTTGTTGCCGACATCGAAGTAGATCGGCTCGTAAGGCGTGATCGCGTTGCGGAAGTTCTCGAAGGCCGACGGACGGGCCGACGTCCTTTGCGCCTCGCTCACTGCGGGCCCCTGTGTGGGCGATGCGCCCGTCATCGCCACGACATTGGCGGGAAGGACAGGGTCGCGCGTCTGATGCGGGCCCGCAGCCCCCGCGTCGATGATCGGTACATTCGCCGGCGTGCCGGCCACAGCGCTGCGTTCAAGCGGACTCGTGTCCAGCGCCAGCAAGGTGGGCTCGCCTTCGATATTCACCGCCTGCAAGCCGCGCACGCCTGTTGGCACGACCGCGCGCCAGGCTGCCTTGACGAAATTATTGACCGGCACGTTGTACGTGGTCGCCGCAATGTCCAGGCATGCCAGGCTGCGTATTGCCTTTCCGTCCGGAGCACGCCATTGCAACACCAGTGTCTTGGGTGCCGTCCAGCTCAGGGCGGTGTCCGTGTCGTTGAACAGCAGGCCGACCACATTGATGGTTTCACCCGCGGCAGCATGGGTCTTGTCGAGCTTGTAGCTGATGCCGGCCGTTGCGGTGATGGGCATGACGGCTGCACAGATCACGGCGATGTGAAGAATGGTCGGTGAAAGGCGAAAGCGATGACTCATTGAAATGCAACGGATTTTTATTCGAAAGAAAGAAACTGTAGCAGTTGACCGCCGCCTTTTGGCTACGTATTGTAAAAAGTGCCCACGCTTCCTCTGGATCAATGGAGCCATGGACGCCGATGAAGCGTCGATTTGTTGTTTTTCGGTTTCGGTCGGGACAGGGTAAAATGCGGCTCCCGTCATGGACGACGCGGCAGTAGCTCAGCTGGATAGAGCACGGGCCTTCTAAGCCCGGGGTCGGGGGTTCGAGCCCCTCCTGCCGCGCCATAAACTATTCCCCTTTCACCAGCGGCGAGTATTCGCTCGGTATCCAGCGATAGCCGTCCTTTTGCTCGGCCACATGCCCGATACCGGGGAAGGGCAGATGCGCACCCGCGATCCAGAATTTTTCCTTCGCCGCGCGAGCGAGCAGTTCCTTGCGTGTGGCGATGGCCTGTTTTTGGTCCGTGTCGAAATCGATGGATACATCGGGCCTGGCGAATTGCACCGCGTGGCTGTGGACGATGTCGCCCCATACCAGCAATTGCTGTCCTTTGGACGAGAACATATAGCCTTCATGGCCGGGCGTATGGCCGACCAGAGGAACCGACGCCACGCCTTCCGCCAGGGTGTCGCCCGGCGCAAACTGCTTCAACTTGCCCGCCTGTTCATAGGGGGCGACGGCCTGTTGGGCCGCCTGGAAAAAGGGCTGCGCTTCCTTTGGTGCTTTCGCTGCGGTTTCCTTGTTCAGCCAATAGCCTGCTTCATCTTTCGAGACATACACCGTCGCGTTCGGGAAGACCCTTTTGCCGTCGGCTGTCATTCCGCAGGCATGATCGCCGTGCAGGTGCGTCACGAATACCTTGGTGACTTGTGTCGCTTCATAACCCGCTGATTTCAGGTTGTCGCCGAGCCCGCCCAGAGTGGGTCCGAAGCACGCCGCGGCGCCCGCATCGACCAGAATCAGGTCCTTGCCGGTATTGATCAGGTAGCCATTGACGGCTGTCTGGACACCGTCTTTTGTGAGCGGTACGAACATGTCCGCCAACATGGCCTGCGTATCGCTATCGCTGACGCCTTTCAGCAGCGCCGTCGTGAGCGAGATGGCGCCGTCGTAGAGCGCAGTCACCTGGAAATCGCCCAGCGCCATGGCGTAGTAGCCCGGAACCTGTTTCATCGACTGCGCGGGAACTTCAGCGGCGCTGACGGTGGGCAGAACGGACGAGAAAGCGGCCGCTGCGGCGAGGATGGCAATGGACAGCACGCGGCGCGCCGATGGTGACGCATCAGGGCGAAGAGAAACTTGCATAGTGATCCCTTGAATATCGTTGACGAACGTTGACTCTTTCGGATACTCGGCATGGCGGCCGGGGAACGCCTCCGATCCGCTGCACTTCAGGCCCGCATCGGCGCCATCAGCGTGAAGTCCTTCGGCGGCAACCGAATGGCGATGACGGCAGCCACCAGCAGCAGGGCGCCCGCACTGCCGAACGCCAGCCAGTGGGTGCCGAATTGCTCGTATCCCCAGCCGCCGAGCCACGAGCTAATGGTGCCGCCGATCTGGTGGCCGAGATACGCAAAGCCATACAGCACGCCCACGAGCCGCACGCCGTAGATGTCGGCCAGGATGGCCGACGACATGGCGATGCTCCCGGCCCAGACGATGCCGCCGATGGCGGCTGCGATATACAGTTCCCAATGTGTGCCGACGATCAGCAAGGCGAAGAAGCCCAGGCCCCTGACGAAATAAATCGTTGCGAGCAATTGTTTGCGGGGCAGGGTGTCGGCGATGCGGCCAAGGAGTATCGTGCTGAAGATGGCGACGAGCCCGATGGTCCCTATGCCCAGGGAACTGGTGGTGGCATCGAAGCCATGGTCCATGAGCATCGGCACGCCGTGGGTGCCCAGCAGGTTCATGCTGTATCCGCAGGCGAAGAGGCCGAGGGTGATTTTCCAGAAGGGCTGGGTAAGCATTGCCTTGGTCAGGGGGAGGCTTTCGGCGGTTGGACGCAGGTTGGGTGCGGCAGCGGTGGCGGGCTGCGTTCCCTGGTCGGCATGTGGCGGTGCCTGGTCCCGAATGATGAAGAGGGTCAGCGGTACGGCGATCAGCGTGTACGCCGCCGCAAAGCCCAGCATGGTGTTTTGCCAGCCGACCGCCTCGATGGCCGCCGCGAGCAATGGGGTAAGAATCGCTATGCCGGCCATCGATCCGGTCGACAGGAAGAAGAACGCCATTCCGCGGCGACGGACAAACCACTTGGCGAGGACGGGCGTGAGCGTGATGGGGCTGCACAGCGCCAGGCCCAGTGACAGCAATATGCCGAAGGAAAGGAGGAAACTGATCGGATCCTTGGCGTTGACCGTCCAGATGGCGCCGCCCACGAGCGCCGCATTGCCCAGCATCAGGACTGTCCGTGTGCCAAGCCGCGCCACGAGGTATCCCGCCAGCGGCATACCCAGGCCGTAGCACAGCATGCCGGCCGCGATGATGGTCGCCAGCAGGCTGCGGCTGAAGCCCAGGTCCTCGACGATGGGCAGGAAAAAGGGTCCGATTCCCATGCGCAAGCCGACAGTGAGCAGCGTGAGCGTCCCGGCCGCAGCCACGATGTTCCATCCAAAATACCAATTCATGCGGTTTACTGCCACGGAGGTCTCCTGCCTTGATTCTGCTTCTGTGTCCGTCCCGCCGGCTTCATGCGCCACGCGTTTCCATGGCCAGCATTCCGCGCCGTGACGTGATGCCCGGCTCATCATCATATCTCGTTGTGTGGGTATTTTGACAGCGGCCGGGCCTCGGCGCCGCATAGCGTGGCTGCCGACCCGGCATGCCAGGCCCGCGTCTCCGATGGACAAAGTGCTTTGCGAAAGCGGTTCGGCATACCTTGAATCGTCTCATTCGCCAATCGGTGGACATCGTTCGGACGGCATATAAGTTGCTGGATTCGGGTGCCGGCGTCGTCGCCGGCATTCGCGCGTCGAGCATCTCTATCCGGAGGTTGACCATGGCTGCTAAAACAATGCAGGACCTGTTCGTTCATATGCTTTCCGATATATACAGTGCCGAGAAACAATTGGTTAAGGCTTTGCCGAAATTAGCGCGTGCGGCGACCAGCGCAAAGCTGACTGCCGCTTTCGAGTTCCACATCGAAGAGACCCATGATCAGATAGACCGGATAGACCAGATCGTGGAATCCGCGGGCCTGAAGTTGAAACGGATGAAGTGTGCCGCGATGGAGGGGCTCGTGGAGGAAAGCAAGGACATCATCGACGAGATACAGAAAGGGCCTGTGCTGGACGCTGCGCTGATCGCTGCTGCCCAAAGGATCAAGCACTATGAAATTGCCAGCTATGGCACGCTGTGCACGTTTGCGAAACAGATGGGCAAGGACGATGCCTTGCGACTGATGAAGGAGACCATCGCCGAAGAGAAGGCCACCGACGAAAAGCTGACTGTCCTGGCTCAAACCGAAAGCAACCTCGAAGCTGCCAATGCGGTCGAATCCCGTTCCTGAAGAGGTCCTTATGAATCCCGAGAGAGATGAAGTCAATCCCGGCGACGATGCCGCTCCCGGCACGCCCGGCACAGGCGAAAG
>JADMIO011529835.1_pt1 | contig 31269 bp, 31 predicted proteins | sample 8958161 | NCBI WGS metagenome assembly JADMIO01 (sample SAMN16585339, study PRJNA669376) | soil metagenome | isolation source: Crop rotation soil | place: USA: Cullars Rotation, Alabama | collected 2011 | reverse complement strand
CTCTTCCGATCTGGACGGACTCGACCCTGCGGTCGCGCCGAGCGGAACCGGCTGCGTCGAGTGCGACGCGGCCGGCGGCTGGTGGTTCCATCTTCGGCGATGCGCCCAGTGCGGGCACATCGGGTGTTGCGACTCCTCCCCGATGCAGCACGCGACCGCACATTTCCGCGCGACCGGGCACCCGCTCGTCCAGAGTTTCGAGCCGGGCGAGGACTGGTTCTGGGACTACGCGCGCAACGACTTCTTCAGCGGGCCGCCGCTGGCGGACCCGCAACACCACCCCGAGGACCAGACCGCGCCCGGTCCCGCCGACCGCGTCCCGTCCGACTGGCGGACGAAGATCCACTGACCGTCCGGCAGCGGGGGTGGATGATGGGCGCCGTGACACAGCCCAGCCCCGACACTCCCCTGTTGCAGCGCATTCGCGACGCCGTCATCGGCGACGACCAGGTCATGCACGGGCCGTACGGGGCGCGCCGGGTCACCTACGCCGACTACACCGCGTCGGGCCGCGCGCTGGCCTTCATCGAGGACTTCATTCGCGACGAGGTACTGCCCCGGTACGCGAACACGCACACCGAGTCGAGCGGCACCGGGCTGCAGACGACGCGGCTTCGCGAGGACGCACGACGCATCATCCGTGACGCGGTCGGGGCCGACGACGACTACGCGGTGATCTTCGCCGGGTCGGGGTCGACCGGCGCCATCGCCAAGTTGATCGGCATGCTCGGCATCCGGGTCCCGTCCGCGATCGACGACCAGTACCAACTGAGTGCGATGGTGCCCGCCGACGATCGTCCGGTCGTGTTCATCGGCCCGTTCGAGCACCACAGCAACGAGCTGCCGTGGCGCGAGTCGCTCGCCGACGTCGTCACCATCCCGCAGGACATCGACGGGCACGTCGACATCGCGGTGCTCGCCGAGCAGCTCGAGCGGTACTCCTCGCGCCGGCTCAAGATCGGTTCGTTCTCCGCGGCGAGCAACGTCACCGGCATCCTCAGCGACACCGACGCGATCTCGACGCTGCTGCACGAGCACGGGGCGTTGTCGTTCTGGGACTTTGCCGCCGCGGCGCCCTATATCGAGATGCGCATGCGGGCGCGCGACGGCGCTCCGCTGTCGTACAAGGACGCGATCTTCATCAGCCCGCACAAGTTCGTCGGCGGTCCGGGCACACCGGGCGTGTTGGTGATGCGTCGCGATCTCGCCCGCAACCGCGTGCCGGACGTGCCGGGCGGCGGCACGGTCGAGTACGTCAATCCCGCCGAGCACCGCTACCTGCACGACGTCGAGGCGCGCGAGGAAGGCGGCACGCCGGCCATCGTCGAAGCCATTCGGGCCGGCCTCGTGTTCCAGCTCAAGGGCGCCGTCGGCGTGGACGTGATCCGCGCCCAGGAGGACCGGTTGCTGCAGCGCGCGATCGCGCGCTGGTCGGCCGAGCCGGCGCTGGAGATCCTCGGCAACCTCGATGCCGAACGTCTGTCGATCATCTCGTTCGTGGTGCGCGCACCGGGTGGCCGCTACCTGCACCACAACTTCGTCGTCGCACTGCTGAACGACCTGTTCGGCATCCAGTCGCGTGGTGGGTGCTCGTGCGCCGGACCGTACGGACACGCCCTGCTGGGTATCGACCTCGACCGCTCGCACGAGTTCGAGCGTCAGATCGCCGTGGGGTGCGAGGGCATCAAGCCCGGTTGGGTGCGGGTGAACGTCAATTACTTCGTCTCGGACGCGGTGGTCGACTACCTGATCGAGGCCGTCGCGTTCGTCGCGCGGCACGGTCATCGCTTCTTGCCGGACTACCGCTTCGACACCGCGTCGGCGCTCTGGCGGCACAAGGACGGGCTGGTGGAACCGCCGCTGCGCCTCGACCAACTCTCCTACGGATCGGACGGCGCGCTCGGGTACCCACGGCGCACGGACCGGGCGCCTGAGAGTGACCTGCGCGGCTACCTCGAGCACGCGAACGAACTGCTCGCGGCCCGATCGGCCGATGCACCGGACGACGCGAGCGTGTCCGCGGACTTCGACGCCCTGCGCTGGTTCGAGTTGCCCGCCACCTGCATCGTCTGATCCGACCGCGCCCTCCTCTCTGTCTCCGTTGACCGGTCAGTGGGAGTGGACGAGGTGGATCGCGGTCGCGATCAGCACGCCGGCGCCGAGGATGCGACGAAACGGGTTCACACCACGCGCGATCTCGTCGGCCGCCCAGTACACGAGCGCGGCGGTGCCGATGTAGCCGAAGGCGGACGCCGCCGTCCCGAGGGCCAGTACCCGTCCTAACGTTGCCGCGAACCAGACCAGGAGCGGGACGTTCGGGACCTGACCGATGACGATCCGCCCGGTACGACGGTCGCGAAACAACCAGTCCCCCGTCCGTCTCAGCCAGCCCACGTGATCGACGCTAGTCGTCGCGCAGCGCTCGATAGCATGGCGCGCGGTCGGCGGAAGGCACCGCGACCACGGCCAACCGAGGGGTCGAGATGGGTTTCCTGAAGCCGGAGAGTCCCGCCATCGACTATGCGGAATGGTCGAAGGGGACTCGAGCGGAACGGATCGTCCCGATGGCCCGGCACTGGGCCGAGGTGGGTTTCGGCACTCCGGTCGTGCTGCACCTGTTCTACGTCGTGAAGATCCTGCTCTACACGCTCGCCGCCTGGCTGATCGCGCTGAGCACCACCGGCATCGACGGCTTCACCCACGTGCGCGACTGGTACGCCGAGCCGATCGTGTTCGAGAAGGTCGTCCTGTTCACGATGCTGTTCGAGGTCGTCGGGCTGGGCTGCGGGTTCGGGCCGCTCAACAACCGCTACGTCCCGCCGATGGGCTCGATCCTCTACTGGCTGCGACCGCGGACGATCCGGCTCCCGCCCTGGCCGAAGCGCGTGCCGTTCACCAAGGGTGACACCCGAACCCCGCTCGATGTGCTGCTGTACGGGGCGTTGCTCGTCGTCATCGTGGTCGCGCTGTTCTCCGACGGGTCGGGGCCGATGCCGGAGATCGGCTCGTCGGTCGGCGTGCTGCCGACGTGGCAGATCGCGACCGTCGTCGGCTTGCTGGCCGTCCTCGGGCTGCGGGACAAGGTGATCTTCCTGGCGGCGCGCGGCGAGGTGTACGGAAGCTTGACCGTGGCATTCCTGTTCGCCGACCAGTCCGGCATCGACATGATCCTCGCGGCCAAGTTGGTATGTCTGACGATCTGGATCGGGGCAGCCTCGTCGAAATTGACCCGGCACTTCCCTTTCGTGATCTCGACGATGATGAGCAACAACCCGGTATTGCGGCCCAAGTGGCTCAAACGCCGGTTCTTCGAGCACTTCCCCGACGACCTGCGTCCGGGCCGTCCGTCCCGTTGGATCGCACACGTCTCGACGGCCATCGAAGGCCTGGTACCGCTCGTCCTGTTCTTCAGCGGCGGCGGGACGCTGACGAAGGTCGCCGCGATCGTCATGCTGTGCTTCCACTTCGGCATCCTGTCCGCCATCCCGATGGGCGTGCCGCTGGAGTGGAACGTCTTCATGATGTTCAGCGTGCTGGCGCTGTTCGTCGGCCACGATCACGTCGGCCTGGGCGACGCGACGAGCCCGCTGCCGTTCCTGCTGTTCGCCGTCGTCGCCGGCACGGTCGTCCTGGGCAACCTGTTCCCGAACAAGATCTCGTTCCTGCCGGGCATGCGGTACTACGCCGGCAACTGGGACGTCGGACTCTGGTGCGTCAAGCCGTCGGCGTCAGCGAAGATCGAACAACATGTCGTCTCGATCGCGAGCATGCCGCAGGCGCAGATGGCGAAGGTCTACGGGAGCCCCGAGGTCGCCGAGATGTACCTCTACATGGGCTACGCGTTCCGGTCGTTCAACAGCCACGGTCGAGCGATGTTCACCCTCGCGCACCGGGCGATGGCCGGGCTGGACGAATCGCAGTACTTGCTGCTCGACGGTGAACGCATCTGCAGCACCGCTCTCGGCTGGAACTTCGGCGACGGGCACATGCACAACGAGCAACTGATCGCGGCACTGCAGCAACGCTGTCAGTTCGAGCCGGGCGAGGTACGGGTCGTCCTGATCGACGCTCAACCCATCCACCGGCAACGCCAGCAGTACCGGCTTGTCGACGCGGCCACCGGCGAGTTCGAGCGCGGCCACGTGTTGGTGGCCGACATGGTGACCCGGCAGCCGTGGGACGACACCGTCCCCGTGCACGTGTCCTAGCCGTTGAGCAGCGCCGTCGCGATCTTCTTCGCCTGATCCAGCAAGGCCGCACCGCCCGGCTTGCCGCCGCGATACGCGACGACGACCAACCCGTTGCCCTGCGCGATGACGACGGCATTGCCCTCGTCCGAGCAACCGAAAGCCTTGTCGCCGATTCCCGCTATCGCCGGGCATTCGCCGCTCGCGCCGAGAGTGCCCTTCGCAATCTGCGTGACCTGTTCCGCACTGCCGAGCTTGGACATGGCACCGCTCGCCAACTTCGCGGCCTTGCCCTCACCCGAGTCGAAGTCGCACGTGGTGGCGCCCGCCAGCGGTGAGCCCGCCGGTGGCTGCTGGGTCAGGTCGTAGTGGTCGATCATGTGGATGCCGACGATGGCGTCGAGAGCGCCGCCGTCGACGATCGGGCACTTGCCCGCCACCGTGGACCCAGACGGCGTGATCGACACCGTCGGCTGGCTCGCGGTCGTCGACTGGTTGGGCGTCACCGACGTGCCCGACTTCGTCCCCGCACTGCTGGTGCACCCAGCCACGGCGGCCGCGCCGATGCAGACCACGACCGCCCATCGAATTCGGCTCATGCCCACAGGCTCGCACATCCCCGAGCCGGGACGGCATCCCCGATTCCGGGGGTTCCTACTATCGTGGTGCTCGCCCCCTGCGATGGGTGGACACCCCCACTTCGAGGAGATTCCCGATGGCACTGCGACTTGGCGACACCGCCCCCGACTTCGAGGCCGACACGACCGAGGGCCGCGTGAAGTTCCACGAGTGGCTCGGCGATTCGTGGGGGATGTTCTTCTCCCACCCGAAGGACTTCACCCCGATCTGCACCACCGAGCTCGGTCGCCTCGCGCAGCTCAAGGACGAGTTCGACAAGCGCGGCGTGAAGCTGATGGGCCTGTCGGTGGACGGTGTCGACAACCACACCAAGTGGGCCGACGACATCGAGGAGACCCAGGGCGCGCGTCCGAACTACCCGATGGTCGGCGACACCGACCTCGCCGTCTCGAAGCTGTACGACATGCTGCCGGCGGACACCGAGGGCTCGTGCGAGGGACGTACGCCGGCCGACAACCAGACCGTGCGCAACGTGTACGTCATCGGCCCGGACAAGAAGCTCAAGCTGATCCTCGTCTACCCCATGACGACCGGGCGGAACTTCGACGAGGTGCTGCGTTCCATCGACTCGATCCAGCTCACGGCGAGCCACAAGGTGGCGACACCGGTCGAGTGGCGTCCGGGTCAGGACGTGGTGATCGCCGGTTCGGTGTCGAACGAGGACGCGGAGAAGATCTTCGGCACGTGGGAGTCGCCGAAGCCCTACATCCGCATCGTCCCCGACCCGAAGAACTGACTCGCTTCATGATCATTACCCACTGAGCCACCCCAGAGTGGGCTCGACTGCGTACTGAACACGGCCGGGAGGGTAACGCTCGCGAGCGTCAGAGGCGGCCTCTGGCGCGCAGGCGCTCGACCATGCGACGCATGCCGAAGCCCAACAGCCGAACCGCTGTTGGGCGCGGCAGCGCACGCAACATCCGGAACGACCATCGGTCCATCACGGCCGGCACGTAGGACGGGCCTCTGCCCAGGTGCTTCAGGCCGAGCTCGGCCGCCTTGCGCGGCGACATCGCGGGCGCCTTCACCTCGCGGCTCTGGAAAAGCGGGGTGTCCAGCGGGCCGGGGACGAGCGCGAGCACGTCCACACCGCTGCCCTTCAGCTCGCCCCACAGACCTTCCGACATCGACAGCACGAACGCCTTGGACGCGGCGTACACGGTCGAGTAGGGCGCGCCGAAGTACGCCTCGACGGATGCGACGAACAGCAGGCCGCCGCGTCCGCGGGTACGCAGGCGCGGGACGAACTCGGCGGCGAGCGCAAGGTTGGCGCGCACGTTGACATCGAGGACGCGCTCGAATGCCGCGCGGTCGTTGTCGACGAACGCGCCAGCCGGGTTGAACGCGGCGTTGCCGACGACCAGGCCGACGTCCTTGCCCACCGTGACGGCAACGATCGCGTCGACGGCGCCCGGATCGGCGAGATCAGCCGCAAGCACCTCGCACGCCACGCCGTGTTCGCGCTCGACGTCGGCGGCAACGCGGGTCAGCTCGTCTTCGCGTCGGGCCACCAGCAGCGGACGGACGCCGCGCGCGGCGAGCGCGTGCGCGAACCCCTCGCCCAGCCCGGACGACGCACCCGTCACGACCGCCCACGGGCCGTAACGGTCGGCGAAGGCGCTCATGCGTGGCAGTCCGATGCGCGGGTGAGCGGCTCACCGGCGAACCGCTTCGCGATGAACTGCAGCCCCGGGGCGGCGAACAGGACGCCGCCGGTTACGTGCTCGCTGATCGGGATGTCGGCGAAGCGGGCGTTCACCCCGCGGGCGCACCAGCGGTGGTAGAGCGTCACGTCCTGGCTGAACGGGATGACTTCGTCCTGCCGACCACCGCCAACGATCACCGGTACGTGCGGCGCGATCGTGCCGAGGTCGTTCTGGGTGAGCCGAGCCTGCCAGGCCTCCGTCGGCAGGGGGTTGGGGTGCGCGTACAGCTCGATCTGCTTGGGCATCACCAGGCCCCCGAGGATCGCGTCGACGATGCACGACCGTTTCAGCTGTTTCACCGCCGCGACACCCACCGGCGTCAGGTACCGGGCAAGGTCGAGTTCCGGGTAGGCCGCATCGAACCCGATCGCCGAGTAGGCGAGCAGGAACGCCAGCGGCCCGCCGTCGAGGAACCGGGCCAGGGCGTTGAAGTCCGTCGGCGCCGCCCCGACTGCCGCGCCCTCGAGTGGCAGGTCTGGTGCGTAGGTCGGTTGCAGTTGGATCGCCCAGCCCGCCGCGCCGCCGCCCTCGGAGAACCCGTAGATCGCCAGCGGTCCGTGCCGGTCGAGCCCGGCCGCGGTCAGGTTGCGCGCTGCGCGCATCGAGTCGAGCACGGCCCGTCCATTTGCTCGTCCCACCACGTACGGGTGCTCGCCCGGTGTGCCGATGCCCTGGTAGTCGGTGATGGCGACCGCCCACCCGCGCATCAAGGCCTGCACGATCACTGCCGACTCGTACTCGGTGCCGTTCGCGAGCTGCCGCGAGACGGCGCAATAGTCGGCCAGACCCTGCGTACCGGGTGCGATGCCGAGCAGCGGACGCGCGCCGGGGCCGCGCCACGCCGAACGCGGCACGAGCACCGAGCCGGTTACGGCAACAGGACCGCCCGTCGCCGTCGTCGAGCGGTACATGATCCGCCAGGCACGCGCCTGGATCGGGATGAGTGGCAGGGCGAGGGCGGTGAACGGTTCGGACCTGATGAGCTGGCCGGGCGACCCGGACCCGAGCGGACTCGGTGGGGTGTAGAAATCGTTGCTCGCCCCGACCGGCGACACCGACACAGGGACCAGCACAGCGACGACGGCACTCGCCACCGCCAGCCGAATCGACCTCATCCGCACCTCCCGCGTAACGGCCACTCGCCAATCGGGACTGTACGGATGTGCCCACAGCCGTCCGCGGAGACCTTCGCGCTCTAAGGTGTGGTGCCGTGGGCGACAGCGACGAGGAACTGCTCGACCGCCTGCGCGCGGGCGACGAGCAGGCGTTCTCGATCCTCGTCCGCCGCTACCAGCCGAGCTTGCTGCGCTTCGCGTGCTCGCTGGTCGACAACCGGTCGGTCGCCGAGGAAGCAGTGCAGGACACCTGGCTGGGCGTGGTGCGCGGCATCGACCGCTTCGAAGGGCGGTCGTCGGTCAAGACCTGGCTGTTCCGCATCCTGGCCAACCGGACCCGGTCCGCCGCCACCCGCGAGCAACGCAGCGAGCTCGCGCTGGCTGCCGCGACAGCCGCCTCGGACGCGCGATTCGCCCGGTCCGGTGAGTGGGCGACGCCGCCGGCCGAGTGGGCCGAGGACGCCGAGAACCGCATCGTCGCCGAACAGCTGGCCAAGCGCGCCCGCGCCTGCCTGGAGCAGATCCCGCCCGCCCAGCGACAGGCCGTGCTGCTGCGCGACGTCGAGGGCCTGGACACCGACGAGGTGTGCGCGACCCTCGGCGTCACCCCGGGCAACCTTCGGGTTCTGTTGCACCGGGGGCGGGCACGAGTCCGCGACGTGCTCGATGCCGACATGGGACGGGGGCTGACGTGATGCTGTTCCGTCGCCGCGCTCTCGTCTGCCGCCGAGCTGTCGAGCTGATGTCGGACTACCTCGAGGGCGCACTGTCCGACCGCGATCGCACCCGACTCGAGGCGCACCTGGCGCAGTGCCCGCACTGCAGCGAGTACCTGGCCCAACTGCGAGCCACGATAGATGCGCTGGGTTCCGCGAGCCCGGAAAACCTGAGCGACGACGCAGTGGACGAGCTGGTGGACCTGTACCGCCGGTGGCGGTCGGGCTGACAGCGCGGACGATCTTGTAACGCCGGCCCTACGGCGGCGGACTGTTCACTGAACGGCCCACGAATCGGAGGCTCGATGGCGCTCAACGCCCAGCAAGAAGAACTCTGCAGTCAGTCGCGATGGGACTTCTCCGATCTGCGCGCGCTGTTCATCAACTGCACGCTCAAGCGCGCACCGGAGCGATCGCACACGCAGGGCCTGATCGACATCTCGTCCGAGATCATGGCTCGCCAAGGCGTGTCGGTCGAAGAGGTCCGCGCGATCGACCACGACATCGCCACCGGCGTATGGCCGGACATGACCGAGCACGGGTGGGATCGCGACGAGTGGCCCGCGATCTTCGAACGCGTCGCGGCGGCGGACATCCTGGTGCTCTGCACGCCGATCTGGCTCGGCGAGAAGTCGTCGGTCTGCACGAAGGTGATCGAACGGCTCTACGGCAACTCGCACATCCTCAACGACGACGGCCAATATGCGTACTACGGACGGGTCGGCGGCTGCCTGGTCACCGGTAACGAGGACGGCGTGAAGCACTGCGCGATGAACGTCCTGTACTCGTTGCAGCACCTCGGCTACGTCATCCCGCCGCAGGCGGACGCCGGCTGGATCGGCGAGGCCGGGCCCGGCCCGTCCTATCTCGACCCTGGATCGGGCGGCCCGGAGAACGACTTCACCAACCGCAACACCACGTTCATGACGTGGAACCTGCTGCACATGGCTCGCATGATCAAGGATGCGGGCGGCATACCGGCACACGGCAACCAGCGTTCGGCGTGGGACGCCGGCTGCCGCTTCGACTTCATCAATCCCGAGTACCGCTGATCACGAAGGAGTTCGTCATGCCCGGAGTCATCACGAAGAGCTTCAACACACCGGACGAGTCCCGCACGCCCGACCTGACCAAGGTCGACGTGGTCGATCTCGCCGGCGTCAAGGCCGCACGGACGACGTTCCAGCCCGGCTGGCGCTGGTCGGAGTGCATCAAGCCGGTGGTCGGCACGGAGAGCTGCCAGGCACATCACGTGGGCACGGTCGTGTCCGGCCGGATGCACGTGATGCACACCGACGGCAGCGAGGCGGACCTCGGTCCGGGTGACGCCTACGTCATCGAGCCGGGCCACGACGCGTGGGTGGTCGGCGACGAACCGCTGGTCGGGTACGAATTCGACTCGGCCACCGCTGCCAGCTTCGCCCGCTCGTAGCTCAACCGGTCGCCAGTCGGCGTCGCACAACGAAACTCGCCGCGCCCGGCTCAATCGGCTGGGACGCGGCGAGTTCGGTGTGTTGCCGGATTAGATCGGGCGAGCGCGGTGGCCCTCGGTGTCGTCATCGTTCTGATCGGCCTCGGGGTTTTCCTGCTGCGGCTCGTCGGCGGCGTGACCCTGGGTGTCCTCCGGGTCGGCCTCGAATGTCTCGCTCATGTCGATCTCCCCTGTCTGTTACACCGGAGGGTCCGGTGTTGATGACGATCCTGTACTGATCGTCAACGCCGCGCTGTCCGCTCGACGACAACTAACCTGTCATGTAGCCGACAGCCTCGGCAATAGACGAGCTACCCAGCTAGTCGAGAACCGTCACCGAACCCTTGTCGCCGTCCACCAGGACGCGGGCGCCGTCCGGGATGCGGACGGTGGCGTCGCGGGTGCCGACCACGCCGGGGATGCCGTACTCACGGGCGATGATCGCCGCGTGCGACAACGCGCCACCACTGTCGGTGATGATCGCGGTGAGCAATGGCAGGAGGATGTTGAAAGCCTCGGACGTCGACTCGGTCAGCAGCACGTCGCCCTGCTGAATCCGATCGAAGTCCACGGGACCCGCAACGCGGCGTGCGATGCCCTCGGCCACGCCGGTGCTCGCCGAGACACCGCGGAGCACCGTCTCTTCGTGCTCCTGCTTGGAGGTCGAGCGCATCTCGAGGCGCGAGGTGCTCATCGCACCCATCAGCCGCCTCATCGACAACGGCAGATCCGCGATCTTGATGGCCGGCGCCCTGTCGTCGCCCAGGCGCGCCGGCGCGTCCTTCGCGGTATATGTCAGGTGGAACGTGTGCCGTCCGGCCAACTCGTCGGCGGTCGGGGCAGCGTCGCCGCCGACCATCGCGCACATCTCGTCGGTGGTGGCGAAGACGACGTGCTCGACCTCGCGCAGGCGATCCCGCGCGACCAGGCGGCGGCCGGCGGCCAGCGCTGCGCGACGCATGAGCCCGGAGGCCCAGATGTCGCTGTACACGCCCCGCTCGTCTCGGACGCGGTAGCCCAGCCGTGCATCGGCCAGCAGTTCGTCGAACTCGGCACGGTGTTCGTCGGGGACATGCCCGCGGACCTCGGCCACCTGCGCGTCGATGTCGGCCGGGCTCGGGTCGCCGGCGTCGATCGCGGCTCGGATGGCGCGCAACAACACGTCCGGCATCTCGAGGGCATAGCGGTTCGAGATGTCGAAGCCGTCGAGTAACCGGTACCCGGCAAAGTTCAGGTAGTCGTTCAGCGCCTGTCCAGTGGCGGACGGTTCGGTGCGAAGACGTTCGAGCAGCGCGCCCGGATCGTCATCGGAATCGAGCCTGGCGCGCGCATCGAAGTCGGCTCGGAACGCGCTGACGAGCGCCGCGTGCTGCGGCGAGTCGCCGCCGGAGATCGGCGACGCTCCGCGCATCAGCGCGAGCAATTGGACGGTCGGCAGGTCCGTCCATTCCCCGACCCGCGCGACGAACGTCCCGGGCGGGATCACCGCCGTACCGGTGAACGCCATGTGCTGGGTGACCATCGCGGCGTGGTGATCGCGGCAGCGGCGCAGATAGCCGGCCAGTTCGTCGTCGGTCAACTGGTCGGGATCGACGGACTGGATCTCGTGGTGCGCCTGCACGGAGGCCGGCTTGCGGACTTCTTCCCACTCCTTCGCCTGCGCCCGCCACAGCTTGCCGTCAACTACTGCGTCTGCTCGCGCGACGCGATCGGCGAAGCCGCCGTCCGGCAGCGGCACCTGCTGGCCGTAGCTGAATCCGTTGACGTAGGACGTGACGCGGGTCAGGAACGGCAGCCCGTAGAACGCTGCCATGTCGCCGTAGCCCGCGCTGAACGCCTCCGGATGCATGTCCGCCCAGTAGCCGGTGACCGGTCGCGGGAAGTGCAGGGCGTCGATGTCCCACGATCCCGGACCGGGCGGCGTAAAGGTCAAGGTCTGTGCGGTGGGCGTGGTCATCGGTGTCCCGTCTCCCGTGGGACGCCCAGTCTGGCCGGGTTGCCGAAAGCTCGGCAACTGCCGGGGATCAGCGACCCGCGATGACGAGGCTGGGCAGTGTTCCGGTGAAGGTGCTGGATGCGGCGAGGCGTTCTGGGGTGACGTGGCCGTAGGTGGTGTCGCGTTGGCGGGTGGTGCGGCTGGGTAGTGCTGCGACGATGTCGTGGAGTTGGGCGACGGTTTTGGCGGAGCCGTGTTGGGAGCCGGCCATGCGGCTGATCGTCTCCTCCATCAGGGTGCCGCCGAGGTCGTTCACTCCCCCGGTCAGCACGGCGCGGGAGCCGTCGATGCCGAGTTTGACCCAGGAGCACTGGATGTTGTCGATGCGGCCGTGCAGCAGCAGGCGGGCCATCGCGTGCACGATGCGGTTTTCCCGCGGTGTCGGTCCGGGGCGTGCGACGCCGGCGAGGTAGATCGGCGCGTTGGTGTGGATGAACGGCAGCGCGACGAACTCGGTGAACCCGCCGGTGGTGTCTTGGATGCGGGCCAGGGTGCGCAGGTGACCAAGCCAATGCGACGGGTTGTCGACGTGCCCGTACATCATCGTGCTGCTGGAGCGGATGCCCAGCTCGTGCGCGGTGCTGACCACCTCGATCCAGGTCGCCGCGGGCAGCTTGCCCTTGGTGAGCAACCAGCGCACGTCGTCATCGAGGATCTCCGCCGCGGTGCCGGGAATCGTGCCGAGACCTGACTCCTTCGCCTTGGTGAGCCAGTCGCGGATCGACAGCCCGGTGCGGGAGGCGCCGTTGACGACCTCCATCGGGCTGAACGCATGCACATGCATCTCCGGCACACGGCGCTTCACCTCGGCCGCGATGTCGAAGTACGCCGTGCCGGGCAGGTCGGGGTGGATACCGCCCTGCATGCACACCTCGGTCGCCCCCAGCGCCCAGGCCTCTTCGGCGCGACGACCGACCTCGTCCAACGACAGGGTGTAGGCGTCAGCGTCGGTGCGCCGCTGCGCGAAGGCACAGAACCGGCAGCCGGTGTAGCAGACGTTGGTGAAGTTGATGTTGCGGTTCACCACATAGGTGACCTCATCCCCCACCACATCACGGCGCAGGCCGTCGGCAAGCTTCGCGATCGCGTCGAGCTCCGGCCCGTCCGCATGGAACATCGCGAGCGCTTCGGCGTCGGTGAGTTGCTGTGGGTCGCGTTCCGCGGTGCGCAGCGCGGCGGCGATGTCGGCGTCGAAGCGGACCGGTGCTCCGGTGCGCACGGCGGCATCACGCACCGCGTCCCAATCGCCGTAGACGCTGTCGAAATCATCCCGGCGATCAGACGTGCGGCCATCGGTGTCGATGGACGTGTGCAGATCGGTGCGGCCGGACGACGACAGCGCCGCATACGCGTCCTCGGGTTCCTGCCACGGCCGGCCGGTGAGTACCGCGTCCTGCCTCGCGAGACCCGTGGCTGGGTCGGCCAGGGCGTCGACGTGCGGCATGATCCGCGGGTCCAGCCACGGCTCCCCCGCCAGCACGTAGGACGGATAGACCGTCAGTCGCTCGCGCAACTCGAAGCCGGCAGCCGCCGACTGCGCCGCAAGCTCCTCGATCACCGGCCACGGACGCTCCGGGTTCACATGATCCGGCGTCACCGGTGACACGCCACCCCAGTCATCGATCCCCGCCCGCAGCAGCAGCGCAAACTCGTCACCGATCAGATTCGGCGGCGCCTGGATCCGCATCCGCGCGCCCAACACCAAGCGCGCCACCGCCACCGTCGCCGCGAGATCGGCGATCTCGGCATCCGGCATCCGCGCCATCGCCGTGTCCGGCTTGGCACGGAAGTTCTGCACGATCACTTCCTGGACACCGCCATAAGCCCGCGCGACCTTGCGGATCGCGAAGATCGACTCGACACGCTCGGCCGGCGTCTCGCCGATGCCGATCAAGATCCCCGTCGTGAACGGGACGTTGCTGCGGCCCGCGTCCTCAAGCACCCGCAGCCGCACCTCCGGGTCCTTGTCCGGCGACCCGAAATGCGCACCATGCGGATCCTCGAACAACCGCCGCGAGGTCGTCTCGAGCATCATGCCCATCGACGGCGCGACCGGCTTGAGGCGCTGCAACTCCGCCCACGACATCACACCCGGATTCAGATGCGGCAGCAGCCCGGTGTTCTCCAACACCATGATCGCCATCGCCCGCACATAACTCAGCGTGTCGTCATAGCCGTGCGCCTCGAGCCACTCCCGCGCCGCCGGCCACCGATCCTCCGGCCGGTCGCCCAGCGTGAACAACGCTTCCTTGCAACCCAACGCCGCACCCTGCACCGCGATCGCCAGCACCTCATCCGGCGACAAGAACGCGGCCGGAACGCGGTTCGGCGTCGTCGCAAACGTGCAGTAATGACACCGATCCCGACACAACCGCGTCAACGCAATGAACACCTTGCGCGAATACGTCACCACACCAGCACGACCCGCATCAGCAAGCCCCTGGTCCCGAACCCGGGCCGCAGTGGCGAGCAGGTCCTCGAGATCCGAGCCGCGGGCACCCAGCAGGATCTCGGACTCGGTCTCGTCGAGCGTCACACCATCGCGCGCCCTGCGCAGGGCGCGACGCATCGCAGCGTCGGTCACAACGATGCGACGACCGCCTGCGCGTGACCTGCGACGTCGACGCCGTACGTCGCCGACTCGATGATCTGGTCCGGGCCGATCACGAACGTCGATCGGGTGACCTTCTCGGCCGGCGACCCGTCCTTCTCGACGGTCGACAGAACGCCGTACGCGGCGTGCGCGATCCGGTCCGCGTCGGACAGCATCGGGAACGGAAGCTTGTACTCACGAGCGAAGTCGGCGAGTACCTGCGAGGTGTCACGCGAGATGCCGACGACCACCGTGTCGCGCTGACCCAGCGTCGAGACGTTGTCACGGAAGTCGCACACCTCGGTCGTGCAACCGGGCGTGAAGGCCCGCGGGAAGAAGAACACGACGACGCGCTGACCCGCGAAGTCGGCCAGCGAGACCGGAACGCCGTTGGCATCGGGAAGGACGAAGCCCGGCGCCTTGTCGCCGGCGATCAAGTGGTCGCTCATCAGACCAGCTTCCGCAACCGCGGCAGGATCTCGCTGCCGTACAGGCGCAGGAACTTCTCCTGGTCCGGACCCGGCGCGTGGAACACCAGGTGCGTGAACCCGAGATCCAGATAACGCGCGATGGCCTCGACGTGCTGATCCGGGTCGCTGGACACGATGAACCGGCTCGAGGCGCGCTCGATCGGTAGCTCGTCCGCGAGCCGTTGCATCTCCACCGGATCCTCGACGCCGGTCTTCTCCTCCGGCGACAGGGCCAGCGCTCCCCAGAACCGGGTGTCGTTGAGAGCACGCTCGGGATCGTCGTCGAAGGACACCTTGACCTCGATCAGCAGGTCGAGGTCGTCGACGTCCCGGCCCGCCTTCTCGGCACCGTCGCGGATGGCCGGCAGCAACGTGTCCGTGTACAGCGAAGGGGCCTTGCCGCTGGTGGTGATGTAGCCGTCGCCACGCCGGCCGGCGAGCCGAGTGGCTGCCGGGCCGGACGCGGCGATGTAGAGCGGCACCGGAGTCTCGGGACGGTCGTAGATCGTCGCCTTGTCCACGGTGTAGTACTGACCGTCGAAGTCGACCCGTTCGTCGGCCCACATCAGCTTGATGACCTCGATCGCTTCCTTGAAGCGAGCGAAGCGCTCCGGTGCGTCGGGCCATGCCACGCCCAACGGCGCCTCGTTCATCGATTCTCCGGAGCCGATGCCCAACACGACCCGTCCGGGGAACAGACATCCCAAGGTGGCGAACGCCTGGGCGACCACGACCGGGTGGTACCGGAACGTCGGCGTCAGGACGCTGGTGCCGATGGTGATGTGCTTCGTCGCCATGCCGAGCGCGCCGAGCCACGGCAACGCGGCGGGCGCGTGCCCGCCGTCGTGCCGCCAGGGCTGTAAGTGGTCGCTGACGAACACCGAGTCGAAACCGGACTCCTCCGCCACCACGCCGAACCGCAGCAGTTCCGCAGGGGCGAACTGCTCGGCCGAGGCCTTGTAGCCGAACTTGATCAACGCACGTCTCCTCGGGTCGAACGCGGGTCTGAGCTGTCGCGACGATCAGTCGCCGTGGGTAATGAAACCCTCGGGACCGAACCGGACGCCCGTCTTCGGGTCGACGTTGTAGTGCGAGTACGGCGAGAACTTGCGCGACGCGATCTCGCGCTGCACGTCCTCCATCGGGACGTGCCGGCCGGCCTCGACCTTGCGGTCGAGGCCCAGCCAGTCGAGCATCCGCTTGTTCGTGATCCCCATGTAGAGCACCGACTCGGTGCCGGAGTTCACGTGCGTGTGCCACTGCATCGTCGGGATGTAGATGAAGTCACCCTTCTCCCACGGCACCTTCTCGCCCTGGATCTCGCTGTGACCCGTGCCCTCGATGATGTAGATGGCCGCTTCGTTGTGGTGCTTGTGCAGGTTCGTCGCCTTGCCCGGGTCGAGCTGGCCGATGTGCAGCTGCACCGTGCGCAGCGGCAGGTCGACGTCACGACCCGGGTGTTTGCGGTCGCCGTCCGCGTACAGGTCCAGGTGCGGAGCCTTGTGGATCAGCGGGTACGCCTCGAGCGGCCGCACCTCTTCTTCGTGGTAGTGCAGCTTGCCGGTGCGACGAGGGCCGTTCGGGTCGCCCTCGTCCACCTCGTGTGAGTGCCCGTGCCCGTGTCCGTGATCGTGGCCGTGGCCGTGGTCGCTCATGTCTTCTCCTCGATAGTTCGGTATCTGCGGTGCGGGTCAGGTCAGCCGGTGGTCAACGCGGCGAACGCGGTTGCGGTGTCGCCTTCGACAGTCGCGTCGTTCTCGTTCGTCGCGGCTGCGATCGTCGAGCCGGCCGGACCACCGGTCGGGGTGGTCTCGTTGCCCTTGAACTCGTACTTGAGCTGCTGCGCCTGGCCCTCGGGGCTGTCGAACCAGCCCAGGAAGCATGCCGCCGCATTGGGGTGCTTGGCACCGGCGAGCACGACCGCGTAGTTGTCGTGCGTCGGGATGACGTCCAGGTACTTGATGCCGACGTGCGCCCCGCCGTTGCTCTGCTCGAGGATCTCGGCGTCGTGCGAGCTCGCGGTGAACAGCGTCTCGCCCGAGGCAACCTTCTGCACGGAGTCGGTAGCGCCCTGCACCAGCTGCGGGTGGTTCTTCAGCAGCTTGGTGTACCACTCGACGGCCTTGTCCTTGCCCCAGGTGATGCCCAGCGGCGCGAGGTACTTGCCGCGCGGGTCGATGCTGAACTTGCCCGACCACTTCGGGTCCAGCAGCTGGTCCCAGGTGCTGGGCAGCTCGGCTTCGGTGATCTTGTCCTTGTTGTACCCGAGGCCCAGCGAGATGCGCTGGGTACGCATCAGCTCGTTGCCGTCGAGGTTGAGCAGCATGTCGTCCGTCGCGCCGAGCGCCTTCCAGTCGACGGGTGCGATCAGGTTCTGCTGCGTGAGCGGACCGAGGTTCGCGATGTCGAGCGTGATGCCGTCGATACCGATGTCGTGGTGGGCCTGCGACTTCGTCACGATGGCGGCGACACCGTCCTGCGGCTCCTGCGAACCGAACTTGACGTTGATGCCGGGGTAGGTCGCCTCGAAGGCCTTGACCTCGTTGTTGAACACGTCGACGTCGGTCGAGCTCTGGTAGTCGAGCTCGCCTTCCTTCTGCGCGGCCTGGCAGACGGCGCTGAGGCTGCTGCCGGCGCCGAGCGCGGTCGCGCCCGAGCCGCCGGTTGCCCCGGATCGCGCGGGGGCATGACTGCCAGAACACCCCGCCAACACCACGACACTGCTGAGGACGGCGCTCGTCAACGCGAACCGCCGGGTGCGGGAAAGCATGGACTGCATGGCAACTCCCTGGGCGTTTGAAATGGGGCCTACGTGTCCGCCGGGACTGTCGGCTGACATCGCGGCTTACCTTGCCCGTAGTCAAAATACAAGTCAAGTATTTTGGCTACAATTTCTTCCTGGTCCAGGTAAATGCTGACCCAAGTCGGGCAAAACGGCCTGTCGCGCGGCCACATCACGTCTGCGTGGTCGCGCCGCGCGACAGCGCTGGCTGGCGGGAGCTGGTCAGCTGGACTTGCTGGCTTCACGCCGCCGAACCGGTGGTTCCTCGTCCTCGACGAGCAGGTTCTGGATGCTGCGTCGGACGTCGTCCAGATGGCTGCGCAGCCACGATTCGGCCGCATTCAGATCCCCGGCGGCGATGTGCTCGACGAGGTTGGAGTGCCCGCCGGCGTGGTCGTGGGAGATCCGGAAACTCAACAGGTAGCGGCCGACATGTCCACGAAGCTCTTCGATGATCTCGACGAGCAACGGGTTGTTCCCGACGTCGTAGGCCTCGCGGTAGAACTGCATCCGGATGTCGATGAGGTCTTCGCCCTCATCCCCCGCGTCCAGCTTCGCGGCCAGGCCGCGTAGCCGCTCGACCCGTTCCGGGGTCATCCGGGCCATCGACATCCGTACCGCGTAAGGCTCCATGAGCATGCGGAGTCGGTAGATCTCGTCGATCTGCGCACTCGACAACGTGCGCACCCGAGCGCCGCGGTGTGGGTGGAAATTGACCAGGCCTTCGGCCTCGAGCTGGAGCAGCGCAGTACGCACCGGAATGCGCGACACGCCGATCGCGTCGGCCAACGCCTCTTGCCGGAGCCACTCGCCCGGCGCGAAGGCACCGGTGACGATCGCCTCGCGGAGTACGCCGTAGACCATCTCGCCGATGGTCTTGTAACCGCCGGCGAACTGCGCCACAACCTCGCTGAAGCGACTGTCCGAAGCCACGTTGCGCCCCTTCACGAGCACCGTCGACACCTCTGCCTGATCCACTAAACGCAAACTGTATCCACAGTACAAGTTAGGGGGCGGCGACGCACCGTAGCCAACGCGCTCATCACACGGCCGTACGCGTCCCACTCGCCCGCCGGAGCACGATGGCGGCAATGACCGTGATCACGGTGACCACGACGCTGGTGACCGCGGTCCCGGACACGTCCCCACTCGACCAGCGCGAGTAGATGAGGCTCGAGAGCACCTGGTTGCCGGGCACGTACAGCATGATCGGCAAGGTCAGATTCTGGACGGATGCCAGCAGCACCAGCAGGAAGCCGTTGACGAATACCGGGCGCAGCAGCGGGAACAGGACGCGCCGCCACACCTGCCAATGACTTGCCCCGGAGGCCTCGGCAGCCTCCTCGAGACTTCGATGGATCTGGGCGATGCCGCCGGTCGTCAATCGAGTGCCCAGGCTGATGTACTGCGTGCCCATCGCGATCACGATGATCCACAACGTCCCGTAGATGGGCACCGGCATCAGCAGGTAGATCATCAGGACGGACAGGCCGATGACCACGCCGGGCATGGCGTGCGGCATGAACGCCAGCACGTCCACCATCCAGCTGAACTTCGAGCGCGACCGCACGATGATCCACGAGACGAGAATCGCGAGGGTCATCGCCATCGCAGCGGAGAAGAACGCCACGAGCAAGGTGTTCTTCAGCGCCGTGGTGAACAGCTCGCTGGACAGCGTGTCGCCGTAGGCCTTGAACGTCAGCCGCCCGAATGCGGACGCGTCGATCTCGCTCACGTACGGCTGCAGGCTCGTCCACAGCAGGACGGCGAACGGCACGACGAACGAGACCAGGATGTAGACCCAGGTGACGATCACCGCTACCGGCTTCCAGCGACCGAGCGGTTGGACCTTGGGCCGGAACGTCTTGCCGGTGACGGTCGCGTAGCTGCTCGACTTGACGATCCGGTTGTAGAACACGATCGGGACGAACGCGAGCAGCAGCAGGAAGCCGCCGTAGGTGGCGCCCAAGCCGTAGTTCGGCAGTCCGACCGCCGGATGGGACGCGAAGTAGATCTGGGTGGAAAGCACCTTCACGTGACCGGGCACGCCGAGCAGCAGTGGGATGTCGACGGTCTCGACGACGGCGACGAACTCGTAGATCAGCGCGCCGATCAGGGCCGGCTTCAGCAGCGGGATCGTCACCGTGCGGATCACGGTGCTGAACTTCGCGCCGGACGCCCGGGCCGCCTCCTCGAGGCTGGCGTTGATGCCGCGCAACGAGGCGCTCACCAGCAAGAAGGTGAGCGGCACGAGCTTCATGCCCTCGACGATGATCATCCAGGGCAACGAGTAGACGTTCAGCGGGCCGTGCGTGGTGTCCCCCGTGACGTGCCGTAGGCCCAGGTTGACGATGCCGTTGGTGGGGTTGAGCAACAGGCTCCAGGAGACGCCCATGATCACGCCGGGGATCCCCTGCGGCGCGACGAGCAGGACGAACACGGAGTTGCGGGCCGGCAGGTCGGTGCGCTCGACGAGCCACGCGAAGGTGAGGCTGACGACGAACGCGAAGGCGAGCGCGCCGGCCGAGAACACGAGTGTCGTGAACAGCACCTCGTAGGTCTTCGAACTGCCGAACACGTCGTGCAGGTTCGCGGTGGTCCACGGGTACGGCGGCGTGATGAAGACGCCGAACCGGGTGTCCTCGAACGCCGTGACGAACAGCATCAGCAACGGGCCGAGCACCAGGTAGAGCAGCAGGACGATGACGAACGCGTTCAGGACGGTTCGCCCGCTCGGCCTGCGCAGCCGCGGCCTCCGGCCCGCCGCGGGTTGCGGCGCGACGGTGTCCGGCCGCTCGTCGGTGATGATCGTCACGGCTGCTCGACCAGTTCAGCCAGGGTGGCCTCGGACGTGTCGGCGTCCTCGGCCACGCCGTCCGGCCTGATCAGCACGCAGTCGACCGGATCGATCTCGAGGAACACCTTGTCGTGCCGCCGGAATCGCGTCTTCGGGTCGCCCTTGACGCGAACGATCTCGCCACCGACCTCGACGTGGTAGTCCACCGCCTCACCGACGAACAGACCGATGTCGATCTGGCCCTCGATGTTGTTCATGGCAGGGTTCGGCTGCTCACAGACCCGGATGCACTCGGGCCGGACCGCCGCCGCGACGTGCTCGCCGACCGCCGGCGGGCTGTCGGTCGCACACATCAGATCGCCGAGCGGCGTGCGTACGGTCACCATCCCGCTCACCGCGTCGACCGCGACCACCGTGCCGCGGAAGAAGGTGGTGGCCCCGATGAAGGACGCGACGAACTCACTGTTGGGGGCGGTGTAGATGTCGCGTGGCGACCCGACCTGGATGATCACGCCGTTGCGCATGACCGCGATGCGATTGGACATCGACAACGCCTCGACCTGGTCGTGCGTCACGAACACCGTCGTCACCTTGATCCGACGCTGCAGCATCCGCAGTTCCTTGCGCATCTGCTCGCGCAGCTTGGCGTCCAGGTTCGACAGCGGCTCGTCCAGCAGAAGCACCTTGGGCTGTCGTACCAACGCCCGGGCGAGCGACAGTCGCTGTTGCTGACCACCGGACAATTGCGTCGCGCGCCGGGTGGCGTACTCGGTCATGTTCACCAGTTCGAGCGCGTTGTGCACAGCGTCCTTGATCGCCGTCGAGCTCATCCGGTTCTTCGCGATCTTCAGCGGGAACGCCACGTTGTCGAACACCGACATGTGCGGCCACACCGCGTAGTCCTGGAAGACCATGCCGATGTCGCGTCGTCGCGTCGGCACCACACCGCGCGCCGAGAACACCGCGACGTCGTCCAGCTCGATGAGCCCGCTGGTCGGCGTCTCCAGGCCGGCGAGGCACCGAAGCGTGCTCGTCTTGCCGCACCCGGACGGGCCGAGGAGCGTGAAGAACTCGTTCTCCTCGACCTCGAAGTCGATGTGGTCGACCGCGACCACGGTTCGCCCACGGTCCTCGTAGGTGTGGAACAGCTGTTCCACCTTGATCCCGGTCATCGAGCCTCGCCTTCTACGGTGTCCGAGGGTCTGCATCGCGGCGCCGTCACGATGGATCCTCCGCGATCTCGTTCATCAACCGCCACACCCGTTCGGGGGTGAGCGGAAGTTCGGTGGGCCACACGCCGATCGCGTTCGCCACGGCGGTCGCAACCGCGGGCCCGATCGGGTTCAGCGTGCCTTCGCCCGCGCCCTTGGCGCCGTACGGCCCGACGCCGTCGCGCCGTTCGACGATCATGAGGTCGATCTTGTGCGCGAGGTCGCCCATCCGCGGCACGCGGTAGTCGACGACATTGGGGTTCTGGATCTGCTGGCCGTCGTAGACGAGCTCCTCGAACAGCGCCATTCCGAGACCCTGCGTCGCGGCGCCGAGATCCTGCCCCTCGACCGCCTTCGGGTTCATCGCGAATCCGACGTCGGCCACCGTCACCAACTGCTCGACGTCGACGAAACCTGTCTCGGGGTCGACGCGGACCTCGACACCCACACAGCCGACCTCCCAGAACGGCGGCATCTTCTGGGTTGCACCGTCGCGGCGAACCAGTCCGACACCGGTGACCTCACCGGCCTCGGCGCCGAACCAGCGCGTGATGACCTGGGCGTACGGCACGACGTCACCCTTGGGTCCGCGCACCCCGCCGGGCGCGTCCTCGATCGCGGCGACCGGGCACTCGAGCACCTCCGCAGCCATCTCGCGGATCTTGGCGCGCGCGTCCGCACAGGCGCGCTGCACGGCCAGCCCGTTCAACGTCGTCGTGCGGCTCGCGCCGGTGGTGCGTTCGTACGCACCGGCCGCCGTGTCGGACTGCACGACCCGCACGACCTCGATCGGCACGCCCAGCTCGTCCGCACCGAGTTGGGCGAGCACCGACCGACTGCCCTGACCCATCTCGGTCGAACCGCTCATCACGATCACCGAACCGTCCACCTGCACGCGGACGATCGCGGTCGACACCGGGAACGCCCCCGCGTCGGACGCGGTGATCGCGAGCCCGATTCCGGTGTACGGCTCACCCTTACGATCGCGCTGCAGCGACTCGTCCAACAGCACGAGGTCGGCTGCGAGGTCGGCGTCCAACCCGCGCTTGCCGGGCAGCACCTCCTCGTGGTGACCGACGACGTTGCGACGACGGATCTCCACACCCGTCAGGCCGAGTCGCTGCGCGGCCTGATCGAGGTTCGTCTCGCCGGCGAGCGCGCCCTGCGGTGCACCGAACCCGCGGTAGGACGAGGCCGGCGACGTGTTCGTGTAGACCGCCCTGCCGCGGACCCGCAGGTTCGGCACCCGGTACGGCCCGAAGCAACGGTTGACCGTCTTGGCCAGCACCAGCGGACTGTTGTCGGCGTAGGCGCCGGAATCCATCACGATGTCGAACTCGCGGGCGAGGATGCGGCCGTCCGCGTCGAAAGCACTGCGCACGGTCACATCGGCCGAGTCGGCGCGCGTCGTGTAGATCGACTCCTCGACATCGAGGACGAGCTTCACCGGGCGTCCGGTGAACCACGACCCGACGGCCGCGAGCGGCTCCACCTTGGTGTACGACTTCGAGCCGTACCCGCCGCCGAGGTAGGGCACCTCGACCCGCACCAGCGCGAGCGGCAGGTCGAACACCCGCGCGAGATCGGTGCGGACCATGTACGGGTGCTGGGCGGTACTGATCACGTGCAACCCGCCGTCGCCGTACGTCGCCACGGCGTTGTACGGCTCCATCGCGTACGGATACAGCATCGGGAAGTGCGTGCGGCCCTCGACGATCGTGACGCCGGGCGCGGCGAACACCGAATCGACGTCGCCCCACTCGAGGCGGTGCTCGTGCTGGATGTTGTCCGGCGGCGCTGCCTCCTCTGCCCCGGGCGTCGCGGCCATCGCGGAGAACGACTCGTCCACGCTCGCGCGGTACTTCGTCTCGTGGACGAGCGGTGCGCCGTCAGCGAGTGCTTGGTCGGCGGTCATCACGGCTGGCAGGTCCGCGTAGTGGACGACGACCTGCTCGGCGCCGTCCGCGGCCGCGAAGATGTCGTCGGCGAGGACCAGCGCGACCGGCTCGCCGTAGTAGCGCACCTTGTCGATGGCGAGGATGCAGTGGTCGGGAACGATGTGCCCGAACCGGGGGAACAGGCCCGCGAGGTCCTGCGAGGTCACCACGGCCACCACGCCGGGGATCGCCATCGCCGCGGATGTGTCGACGGACACGATGCGCGCGTGCGCTCGATCGGAGCGCAACACCTTGGCGTGCAGACAGCCGCTCGGGGTGATGTCGACGGTGTACTGCGCAGCGCCGGTCACCTTCTCGAGGAAGTCGCGCCGCACCACGGACGTGCCGGAGTAGGTGCGGTCGTCCTCGCGCGCGCTCACGGTCCGGCCTCGCGCAATCGCTGCGCCGCATCGAGGACGGCGTGGACGATCGGCTCGTAGCCGGTACATCGACAGATGTTGCCCTCGAGGTGCTCGACGACGTCGTGCGCGGTGGGGTCCGGGTTCTGCTCGAGCAGCGCCACCGCCATCATCAGGAAGCCGGGGGTGCAGAAGCCGCACTGCAGCGCGAAGTGATCGGCGAACGACTGCTGCAAGACACTGAGCCGATCGGTGGCGGCGAGGCCTTCGACGGTGCGAACCCGGCGGCCGTCGAGGTCGGCGGCGAGGTAGGTGCACGCGCTGACCGGCCGGTCGTCGACGAGAACGCTGCACACCCCGCACACCTGCAGTTCGCAACTGACCTTCGTCCCGGTCAGGCCGAGGTCGTCGCGCAGGAACTGCACCAGCGTCTGCCGGTTCGGGACGGTGCGGCTGACCTCGACGTCGTTGACCGCCGTGGTGATCGCCGTGCTGTGCGCCGGGTCAGCCATCGTGCACCGCCCGGATCCGGGCGACGGCCCGCTCGACGTGCACCTTCGTGACGTGCCGCTTGTAGTCCTCGCGGCCGGTCAGGTCGGCGATGGGGTCGATCGCTGCCGCGATGGCGGCGCCGTCCAGCTCGTCGAGCGTGGACACGTCGACGACGAACGGCACTTCCGCAACTGCCCCGATGACGGCACGGTATCCCCCGTTGCCTGGGCGCTGGACGAGAGCGACGACGACTGTGGGCCGTTCCACCGTCGCGTACTTCTCGTAGACGCCGACCGGCGCCGGCAACGGAATGACGACCTCGACGAGGATCTCCCCCGGCTCGCGGTCCGCGTAGAACGCCCCGAGGACGAAGTCGACGACCCGACACTCACGCGTCGCATCCCGGCTGCGCAACCGAACCGAGGCGTCGAGCGCGGTGAGCACCGTCGCGATATCCGAGCGCGGTTCGGCGAAGCACAGGTTCCCGCCGATGGTGCCCTGGGACCGGACGCGTGCGTTGCCGACCGTCCGCGATGCCGTGGCGAGCAGCGCAGCGTGTTCCGCGACGAGCGGTGACCACGCCACTTCGGCGTGGGTGGTGCCCGCCTTGATCACCAACTCACCGTCGCCGACCGCGATCCCGACGAGGTCGGGGACGTGCTTGAGGTCGACCAGTGCATCGGGCCGGAACAGGCCCATCTTCATGGCGAGCAGCAGTTCGGTTCCGCCCCAGAACGGCACGGCGTCCTCGTCGATGAGGCTCAGCGCCTCGTCGAGAGTCGCCGGCCGCTTGAGGGCGAACGGGGGCAGCATCAGACCGTTCCCAACTCCGCGACGCTGCTCGCGAAGAACTCGTCCAGGATCTTGTCCGCCTTCTTGACGATCATGCCGGCGCCCATGGTCGCGACCTTGCCGACGACCTCGTAGCTGCCCTGGGCGCGGACGAGCGTGCCGCGGTCGTCGCTCGCGGTGGTCAGCACGGCGTCGATCCGGATCCGTGACCCGACCTGACGGTCCTCGCCCTCGGCGTGCACCCGGATGTGTTCGCCCGGCACGACCTCGCTGACCTGGATGTCGAGATCTGCCCGCAACGTGAACGGACCGATCCGGTCGGCCAGCACCGCGGTGTACGACTCCAGCGGAGAGATCTCCTGGGCGTCGTCCAGGATCGACACCCACGTCACCAGCTTCGGGACATCGGTGTAGACCTTCCAGCACGCGTCGCGATCCGCGGCGACGAGCTGGCTGCGGTCGAAGTCGATCACGGGCATCGCGATCAGGCCTTCAACTTCGGCAGCACCTCGCTGCCGAGCAGTTCGATCTGCTCGTACCACTTGTCGAACTTGAAGCGGAAGTCGAAGACCAGGTGCTCGACACCGATCGCCTCGAACTTGCGGCACTCCTCCACCGCGTCCTCGGGCGAGCCCACGATCAACTGCCCGGACAGGTCGTCGACGGTCTCGAACGACCCCGACGGCGGCTTGACCGCGAACTTCGCCTTGTTCGCCCACGCGAGCAGACCCGGGATGTTGACGTGCTCGAGCGCCTCCTCACGCGTCGCCTCGATCGACGTCGGCGGGATGACCGCGATCGTCGGGCGCGCGCGGTTCGCCTCCTGCGACATGCGTTCGATGTCGGTGATGCGCTTCTCGAGGGTGGCCATCGAGATGCGGCCGGGCATCCAGCCGTCACAGAACTCGACGGCAAGGCGGGCCGAACGCGGCGTGGCGCCGCAGTACCAGACCGGCACGCGTCCGCCGATCGGCTTCGGTTCGATCGTCACGTTCTCGAAGTTGAAGTAGTCGTCGCGGTACGTGACGTCGTTCTCGACCATGACGCGCTTGAAGATCTCGGCGTTCGAGCGGACGAGCTCGACCCGGTCCAGGCCGGACATGCCGACGGCGTCGAACTCGTGATCGAACGTGCCGGCACCGAAGCCCAGGATCAGACGCTGCCCGAACAGCTGGGTCATCGTGCCCGCCATCAGCGCAGTCACCAGCGGGTGCCGGAACGGGATGAGCGAACCGGTACCGAGTTCGATCCGCTCCGTGACGGCACCGATCGCCGTCAGCGTGGTGAGCGCGTCGTAGAAGGTCCGGTTCGGCTTCTCCATCTCGCCGTGCGGTTCGAACACGAGGTGGTCGCGCACCCAGACGGAGTCGAATCCCAACTCCTCGGCGCGCTTGCTGCCCTTGAGCAGCTTGTCCCGGTCCGCTTCCTCACCGAAGTGCGGGAGCAGGAGTCCGAATTTCATGGTGTTTCTCCTCGAGCTGGTGTCGGTAGTGCGGATGGTCAGGCAATTGCCATGCGGCCCTGGCCGGCCTTGCCGACCACCTGACCGTCTTGGAACACGGGTTCGCCGCGCAGGAACGTCGCGTCGATGCGGGCACCCAGGGTGCGTCCGTCGTAGGGCGTCCAGCCGATCTTGGACAGCACGCCGTCGTTGGTGATCGTCCACTCGGCATTCATGTCGGCGATGACGAGGTCGGCATCGAACCCGACCGACAGCTGGCCCTTTACCCGGTCCAGACCGAACGCCTTCGCCGGCTGGAACGCGGCGGCGTCGACCGCCCGGGACAGCTCGAGCTTTCCGCTGCGGACCGCGTCGAGGACGAGCGGGTAGTAGTACTGGATGCCCGGTGTACCGGTGTGCGAGCTCCACATCTCGGTCCAGCCGACCTCTTTCTCCTCACGAGTGTGCGGAGCGTGGTCGGAGGCGAACATGTCGATCGTCCCGTCTCGCATGCCCTCCCAGACGGCTGCGCGGCCCTCGTCCGGCACCCAGTAGGACAGGACGTAGGGACCCTTCTCCTGCACGTCCTCCCAGGTCGACAGGAACGGCGCCCAGTGGTTGACCTCGCAGGTCACGTCGATGCCCTTGGCTTTCGCGCGGCGGACCGCCTCGACGGACCGTGCCGTCTGCATGTGCGCGATGTGGATCGGGCAACCCGACGCCTCGGCCAGGCGCAGGATCACGTCGATGGCGGTGTCCCAGATGACACCGTTGCGCGAGGCGTACGCCGACGCGTAGCCCGACGGCGTGTTCTCGCCCCGCTCGAGGTAGGCGCCTTCGATGTAGTCCATCAACGCCTGGTCGTGCGGGTGGATGATGAAACGCTTTCCGCTGCCGGCGATCGTGTCCATCATCTGCAGCAGGTGGCCGTGGTCGTGCATGCCGGTGCCGGCCGGATGCGGGTACGTACGGCCGGTGTCGACCACCATGTAGATCTTGTAGGCCCGGATGTCGGTGCCGTTCATCTTCTGCACTTCGTCGGGATCGGTCGCGGCCGGGTTGTGGTTCCAGTCGACGATCGACTTCTCGCGGTACAGCTCGAAGATGTCCATCAGACGGTCGTAGGTCGTCGTCGGCGGGTCGAGGTTCGGCATGCCGAAGATCGTGGTGACGCCGCCGGCCGCTGCCTGCAGCCCTGTCGTATAGATGTCTTCTTTGTGTGTGTAGCCGGGCTCGCGCGTGTGCACGTGGACGTCGACCATGCCCGGCAGGACGAGCTTTCCCGTCGCGTCCACAACCGCGGCGTCCACGCTGTTACCGACCTCGCGGCTGACCAACCCGGCGATCTTGCCGCGCGCGACAAGCACATCGGCGTCCACCGGCCCGGACGGCGTGACGACCGTTCCCCCGGCAATGCGACGGTCAATTCCCATCAGGGACCTCCAGGTAGGTGACTGTTGCCCGCGAGTCGCCCGCGGACCGCACGACGACATCCCCTGAGCGCAGGTAGGTGTCGAACCACCCGACGATGCGCGGGGTGACTTGCTCCCAGTACTTGTCGTAGGCCGCGTAGTGCGAGGTATGCCTCTGCATGATCAATTCGCTCGGCCCGCCGGCCGCCTCGAAGAGTGCGACGGCGTGGTCGGTCGGCGTGGTCGCGTCGTTCTCGACGCCGATGACGAGCAGCGGGACAGTCACCGTGCGCGCGGCGTCGATCGGCCGGTAGCTCAGGATCTCGTCCGCCGCGGCGAGCGAGATCGCCGACGGGATGCGGTCGTCGACGTCGCCCTTGATCGTCGTGGTCCGACGCTCTGCGGTCGGCACCATGATCTCCTCGCGCGGGTGCACGAGCCGCCCCTTGCCGGTCGCGGCCCGTTCGCGACGGTCGTCGTCGAGGCCCTGCAGGAACGCGAGCCACTCGGACTCCGACCGCATGCGATGCAGCCAGTCCTCGCCGTCGGCGACGGGTACCTGACTCACCGCGGCCTTGATCCGCGGATCGGCGGCCGCGAGCAGAACCGCGTTGCCGCCGCCGGTGCCCCCGGTGCCGAAGACGCCGATCGCCTCGGGGTCGACGTCGTACCGGCTGAGCAGATAGCTGACGCCGTTGACGAGGTCGACGAGCTGGCCCGCGAACGAGATCTGCGACCGGTCGCCCTCGGAATCACCGAAGCCGCGGTAGTCGAATACGAGGACGCCGAACCCGGCGGCCGTGAGCGCCTCGTGGTAGCGGACGTACAGGTTGGCGTCCTTCAGGCCCAACCAGCCCGGGCCCTGGATCACGGCACGGAGCGGCCCGTCGGTCTCGTCGGGTGTCCGCCACAGCGCAGACAGCCGGCTGCCCTCGCTATAGAAGGAAACTTCCTCGGTTCGCACGTCTACCTCGCATTTCGCATACTGAATACGATTTCTGGAACCAGGCGGCGGCGACTGTGTCCGACCGCCGCCGGCCTGGCCTCCTGGGGGTTAGGAGTCGTCGCCCTCGGGGAACCGCTCGATCTGGTGCAGGCCGAGCGCCTTGATGGCGAAGGTGTCCTGGACCGCGAGGTACCGGCAGTGCTCGGAGTCGGAGTCGTTGAAGTGCTGGTGCCACATCCAGACCGGGAAGCTGAACATGTCGCCCTCTTCCCAGTCGATGCGCTCGGTGTTCACGCCGTCCCAGCTGACGATGGTGTGGCCGACGCCCGACACGATGTAGATGACCGCTTCCGTGGTGTGGCGGTGGTTCACCGAGGCCCCACCGGGTGGGAGTTCACTCAGGTGCGGCTGCAGACGGATGTCGTTACCCAGCCGGTAGAACCGCGCCTTCGTGTTGCGGTACTCGCGAGGGGTGAGCTCGGTCGTCTTCAGGTTCTTGATGATGACGGCCTCGGTCGGCGGGTTCTTCTTGTTCCAGACCTCGCGTGGCCCCATCTCGCTGTTGCTGGTTTCGCTCAGCGGTTGATCCTTCGTTCCGAGGCTCAACTCGTTCTTGATCGCAGTCACGTTCGTGGTCTCCTCGTGGAATCGACATCTCGGGGCTAGCCCCGCGCGAACGTTATTAGAATATGGTATCCAACTTACAGTCAAGAGGTTGTTCGGCGTGCCGCGATAGTCGAGGAGGACTCCTGTGCCGGATCCGACGAGTCCGCGGCGCCGAATGTTGCGCGACAACCCACCGTATGCGGCCTATTGGACGGGCGGACTGGTCTCGAACATCGGGACGTGGCTGCAGAACGTCACGGCGTCCGTCCTCGTCTTCCAGATGACGCACTCGACCCTCATGGTCGGCGTCCTCAACATGGCGACCTTCGCGCCGGTGTTCGCTTTCTCGATCATCGGCGGGATGTTGTCGGACCGTTTCGACCCCCGCCGCGTCGTCATGGTCAACCAGAGCATCTCGCTGCTGATCGCCACCTTGCTCACCGTGCTGAGCGGGATCGGCGCACTCAACGCTCCCCTGCTGATCGTCATGGCCGGCTGCCTCGGCTCTGCGTATGCACTCGCCAAACCGGGCCTGACCGCATTGCTGCCGAACCTCGTCGATCGCAAGGACCTCGCCCATGCCACGGCAGTGAACAACCTGCAGTTCAACTTCGGCCAGGTGGCCGGCTCGAGCTTGTCCGCGCTCATCCTGACCCTGTCGGGACCTACGGTGGCGTTCGGGCTGAACGCCGCCTCGTTCCTCGGGCCGATCACCGCGATGTGGGTGATGCGCGCGGTAGATCTCGGTCAGCGCAAGGGCAAGCTGCGCGGTTCCGGCCTGGAGGGTCTGCGTTTCGCGATGCACACCCCCGCGATCTTGATCCTGCTCAGCGGCGTTGCATTGAGTGACGCTGCTGTCGAGGCGCTGCGCACGCTCGCCCCGGACCTGAGTCACCCACCGGCACGGGCAGGCGTACTGATCACCTGTTACGGCATCGGCGCGACCGTCGGCCTGGTGAGCTTCGGTCGCCTGTCCCGACATCTGGACCCGATCCGGATGCTGTGGCTCGCGTTCGGTTGCCAGGCTGCCGGCATGGCGGCGCTCGCAGTGACGAACAACTTCGAGGTGCTCTGCATCAGCGCGCCGCCCATCGGCTTCGGGTTCGCTCTCAACATCCCCGTCCTGACCGCGGCCTTGCAGCTGACGTCGCCCGACGAGATGCGCGGGCGGATTTCGTCGCTGTTCTCCATGGTTCACCTGGGCTTGCGGCCGTTCTTCGCGCTACTCGCCGGCGCTCTTGCTGCCGTGTTCGACGCCCGACCGACGATTGCGGTGTTCGTGATCTTCCCGCTGATCGGCGTTTATCTCGGCCGCAACTCGGGCCGGTCCATCATCGACGCAGACAAGGACGAGGACGTTCCCGTTCCTCAGACCGAAAGGGCGGCCGAACCGTCATGACCGAACGCGTATGGGATCGCTTCCTCACCGAGCAGGACAAGCAGCACCTGGCCCCTTTCCAGCACATTGGGATCCTAAGCTTAGAATTCCACGTGGACAAGTTGTCGCGGCCGCTTCTATAGTGTCACCTAAATACTAGTGACTCCAGCGTAACTGGACTGGCCACAGTTAGGCCGCAAATGTAATCACACTGGCTCACCTT
>JADMIO010634489.1_pt1 | contig 31278 bp, 24 predicted proteins | sample 8958161 | NCBI WGS metagenome assembly JADMIO01 (sample SAMN16585339, study PRJNA669376) | soil metagenome | isolation source: Crop rotation soil | place: USA: Cullars Rotation, Alabama | collected 2011 | reverse complement strand
CCCCCGCCCCGTCCTGTGACGGCTTTTTTCCATGCGCCGCGTCTCCACCCCTCACCTGCCCACGCTTGCCTTGCTTCTGACCGCGCTCGTCGCTGCCCGCTCCGCGCACGCCGAATCGTCAGTTGAGCCCGACTCTCCCGATGTCGACACCGCGCCGGTGCCCGCGACCACGGCGCCGACCCAGTCAGACGCCGCGGCCGCCGCCACGGGCACGGCACCCGCGAGCGCCGCCGCCCAGCCGGCAGCACCTCCTCCCGTTGCAGAGGTCGTTATCGCCGGCACCCGACTCGCGCGCACGCCCGGCTCGGCTCACGTCATCAGCGAGCGGCAGCTCGAACGCTACGAGTACGACGATGCGCAGGCAATCGTGCGGCAGGTCCCTGGCGTGTACGTGCGTCAGGAGGACGGCGTCGGCTTGCGCCCGAACATCGGCATCCGCGGCGCCAATCCCGATCGCAGCAAGAAGCTCACGCTGATGGAGGACGGGATTCCGTTCACGCCGGCGCCCTACTCGGCCCCGGCCGCCTACTATTTCCCGCTCATGACGCGCATGACGACCGTGCGCGTCGTCAAGGGACCGTCGGCGATCATGTACGGTCCCCACACCGTGGGCGGCGCGATCGATTTCGTGAGCCGCCCCGTACCCGACCATCCCACCGTGTATGCGGACCTCGCCTTCGGCGACTACGGCTACGGCAAGGTGCACGCCTACGTCGGCGGCAACGACGGGCAACTCGGTTTCCTGCTCGAGGGCGTTCGCATCTGGAATGGCGGTTTCAAGGAGCTTCCGAGCGGAGCCGACACGGGCTCGACGCGCGACGACTTCATGGTGAAGACGTCGTACGTCGTCGACCCGCGCGCCTCCACGCGCAACGAGTTCGGGCTGAAGCTAGCCTACGCCGACGAGGTCTCCGACGAGAGCTACCTCGGTCTCACCGACGCCGATTTTCGAGCCAATCCGTACCAGCGCTACGCCGCCAGCGCGCTCGACCAGATGAAGAACCATCGAACGAGCGTCGTCTTCACGCATCGCTTCGAGCAGAAGAACGTCAAGCTCCGAACCGACGTCTACCGCCACGATTACGCGCGCATCTGGCGGAAATTCAACCGCCTCGAGGGCTCGGACGCGGCGTCCGTCCTGCAGAACCCGAACGATCCGCGCAACCGCGAGCTACTGAACGTGCTGAAAGGCGGCGACGCGACGGCGAACGTGAGCACGGGAACGGGCGCCGATCTGCTCTGGATCGGCCCGAACAACCGCAATTTCATCAGCGAGGGCATTCAATCCGTGCTCTCCGCGTCGTTCCAGCATGCCCCGGTGTCGCAACGCCTCGAGCTCGGGTTTCGGCTGCACCACGACCAGATCGATCGACGCCATAGCGAGAACGCCTTCGTGATGACGTCGGGTGCGCTCGTTCCCGCCGATCGCTCGGAGCTCGTCACGGCCTCGGAGCTCGTGAAATCCGACGCGCTCGCGCTCTACGCCGTGGATGCGCTCACGCTCGGCGAGCTCACGCTGACGCCCGGCGCGCGTATCGAGGTGATTCGTTCCACGATCGACGATCGCTTGCACGACGAGAAATCCAGCGGCCTCGTGCGTGCGCTCATGCCGGGCCTCGGCGCGTACTACGGGTTCCGGAAGAGCCTGGGCATGCTCGCGGGGGTGTACCGTGGTTTCACGCCGCCCGCGCCCGCGAGCGCCGACGGAACCAAGCCCGAGTACAGCGTCAACTACGAGGCGGGGGCCCGCTACAGCGACGGGCCCGCGCGCGCCGAGGTCATCGGTTTCTTCAACGACTACTCGAACTTGACCAATGTGTGCGATTTTGCGAGCGGCTGCACGAGCGGCAACCTCGACCGGCAATACGACGCGGGCGCGGCGCACATCTACGGCATCGAGAGTTACGTCGCGCACGAGCTAACGCTCGTCGGAAAACTGACGCTGCCTTTCAACGCGGCGTACACCTTCACGCGCGGCATCTTTCAAAACACGTTCGTCTCCGCCGATCCGAGCTACGGCTCGGTGCAAAAGGGCGACGAGATCCCGTACATTCCGCGGCATCAGCTCAACGCGTCCGTCGGCGTCGAGCATCCCCGCGGCGGCGGCAACGTCGCGTTCAACTACGTCGCGGCCATGCGCGAAGAGGCGGGTCACGCGCCGCTTTCCGAGTCGCTCGCGACGGACGCGCAGTTTTGGATCGACCTCGCAACGCGCGCAAAGGTGTGGGGGCCGCTCTCGATCTACGGCAACGTGAGGAACTTGCTCGACGGCGAGTTCATCGTGTCGCGGCGGCCGTTCGGGGCGCGGCCGAATCCGCCGCGTTGGGTGCAAATGGGTGTGAAGCTCGAGCTTTAGGCGGAATCTCGGCGTGCTACGAAGCCGCATGGTCCCCTCGCCCTTCTCCGACGTTCCGCTCGCGCCTCCCGACCCCATTCTCGGTCTTACCGATGCCTTCGTGGCGGACCAGAACCCCGCCAAGGTGAATCTCGGCGTGGGCGTGTACCAGGACTCGACGGGCAAGGTGCCAGTCTTGCGCGTGGTTCGAAAGGCGGAGAAGCTCTGGTACGAGAAAGAGGACTCGAAGGCGTACCTGCCGATCGACGGCGCTCCAGCGTACCGCACCGAGGTTCAGAAGCTGCTCTTCGGCGCCGGCTCACGGCTCCTCGGCGAGGACCGGCTCGTGACCGCCGCGGCGCTCGGCGGTACGGGGGCCCTGAAGTTGGGCGCTGATTTCCTCAAGCGCTTCCTGCCTGGCTCGGAGCTCTATCTCAGCAAGCCGAGCTGGGAGAACCACCGCGCGGTGTTCCAGACAGCCGGCTTCACGGTGCGCGAGTACCCCTACTATGACGCGGGGTCTCATGGCCTCGACTTCTCGGGGATGATCCAGGCGCTGTCGGACGCGCCCGCGAAGAGCATCATCTTGCTCCACGCCTCGTGTCACAACCCTACCGGCGTCGACCTCGACGCGAGCCAATGGCTCGAGGTCGCACGCGTGTGCAAGGCGAAAGCTCTCGTGCCATTCGTCGACTTCGCGTACCAAGGCTTCGGCGTCGGCATCACGGAGGACGCGCTGGCGCTTTCGACGCTGGCCGAAGCCGGGCTCGAGTTCCTGGTCGCGAGCTCATTTTCGAAGTCTTTTTCGCTCTATCGCGAGCGCGTCGGCGCGATCACCTTCGTCACGGACGGCGGCGAAGAGAAGCAGCGTGTCACGTCGCAGCTCAAGCGCGTGATCCGCACCAACTACTCGAACCCGAGCTCCCACGGCGGACAGATCGTGGCGATGGTGCTGGCCGATCCCGAGCTGCGCGCGGACTGGGAGCAGGAGCTCCGGGAAATGCGCGAGCGTATTTTTTCGATGCGCTCACGTTTCGTGGCGAGCCTGGCCGAAAAGGGCGTGTCGCGCGACTTCTCGTTCATCGCCAAGCAGAAGGGCATGTTCTCCTACTCGGGGCTCGAGCTCGAGCGCGTGAAGCGCCTGCGCACCGAGTTCGGGCTGTACGTCGTCGACAGCGGGCGCATCTGCGTGGCCGCTCTCAACGACAAGAACCTCGACTACGTCACCTCGGCGATCGCGAAAGTCCTCTGACGGCGTTGCTCGCCAGGCCGTCGCGAACCGGTAGTCCGCGTCAGCGTCGGCGGGGACCGCGCTTTCCGAAGCGGCCGGGGTCGGCGGAGGGCGTCGGAGGAGTGCCGGTCGCAGCCGACGCGGCAGTCGCCGGCGCGGCGGCAACGGGTGCCGGCGCGGCCGACCCTGCCGGAGCCGGCGCGAGCGCGGGCCCGGCGGAGGGAGGTGGCGTCGGCACGGGAGTTGGCGCCACGAGGCCCGCGGATGAAGCCGGGGCAGGCGCGATCGGCGCGGGGGCAGAAGTGCCCGACGCGACCGACTTCGGCTGAGTGTCGGCGTGTGCGGGTGACGTTGACGAGGCTGCGTGATGGGTTCCGCCGGCCGCTGCGGTGGGTGTGCTGGATCCCGGCGCCTCGGGATGGCCTGCTTCGACGGTCGAGCCCGGCGACGCCGCTTCGGTGCGCGCGGCCGCAGGGGGCAGAGCGGCGGGAAGTGCGGAGGCTGCCGGCAACGCGGATGGCGCGAGCATGAAGTAGGCGACCAAGCCGCCCGCCGAGGCGACGCTCAAGGTTCCGAGCACGACGAGCACGGCGAGCAAGCCTCGGCTCTTCGCGGGAGGCGGCGCGGCGGCGCTCGGCCAGGGGGCGACGGGAGGCGCCGTCGCGATGGGCGCGGCGGCCGGCACGGCTGCCGGCATTCCCGACGGAATTGCCGCCGGCGTTCCGGAAGGAATTGCTGCCGGTATTCCCGAGGGTATTGGCGCCGGCGCGCCGGAGGGGAGGACAGCGGGCGCTGGCATCGAGCCGCCCGTGGGCACGGCCGCCGGCATCGGCTCGGTGCGCGCGGAGCTCGGGGCACGCGCCGAGGTCGGCGGGCGCGCTGAGAGCGGCACCGTGTCCGCTGGCATGCCGATGGCCGTGGGCGCGCTCGAGGATGGACCGATGCCGCCCGGTGGATACGGCATGGTCGGCTCGGCAAATGCGACGAGGGGCTGCGTTCTCGCACTGGTCGGCACCGTCATGCCGCCGACCGATTGGCTGGGCGGCACGAACGCGGGTTGCTCCGGGCGCGTGCGCTCGTCGCGCGAAGCGAGCCGCGCGGCGGCGTAGGCCGGGCTGCCGCCTTCGCGCAGCGAGCGCACGTCGTTCAGCATCGTGCGCGCGTCGGGATAGCGGGCATCGCGCGAGAACGCGAGCGCCAGGTCGATGACGGCGGCGACGCCGGCGGGCGTGCCGGGGACGAGGGATGCGAGCGGGGGTGCGGGACGCGACGCCATCGCCATCAGGAGCTCGGCCTCGCTCTCTGCCTCGTGCACGCCGCGACCCGAGAGCACGCGGAACATGGTCGCTCCGAGCGCAAACACGTCGACGCGGCCGTCGATCTCGCCGCGGCGGCCGAGCGCTTGCTCGGGCGCCATGTACGCGAGCGTGCCGAGCGCGACGCCGGTGCGCGTCTGCTGGCGCCCCGGAACGCCGTCGAGCAAGCGCGCGAGCCCGAAATCGAGCACCTTGATGCGTCCGTCGAGCGTCACGAACAGGTTGTCGGGTTTGAGGTCGCGATGCACGACACCGCGCGCATGCGCCACGACGAGCACGTCGAGCACCTGCTCCGCGAAGGAGAGCACCTCCTCGAGCGGGAGGCGGCCGTGGCGGCGCACGCGCTCGCGCAGCGTCTCGCCCTCGAGCAGCTCCATCGCGAGGAACGCCTCTTCCGCGTCGCCCTCGCCCAGCATGCGGACGACGCCGGGGTGCCCGATCGCGTTGGCCGCCTTGCCTTCGCGCAGGAAGCGCTCGCGCACCTCGCGCCGCGCGCCCATCTCCGGGTGGAGGATCTTCACCGCCGCGACGTGGCCTTCGGGGGAGCGCGCGGCGTAGACCGCGCCCATGCCGCCCGTCCCGAGCACGCGCTCGAGCAGCCAGCGCCCGCCGACGCGTTGGCCGAGCCTCGCCCGGGCAACCTCCAAGTCCGAGTCCACCAAAGGATTTCTACCCTAGCTTTGGTACGGCCTGAAGCCGGAACCCCTCCCCTGCCGCCGATACCGGCGTCACTCCCGCGAAAATCAGGAGCTCAGCGCCGCGCCGAGATCGATTTGTACTACGGAAGGCGCGTCGGCACCGAGGAAACGCGCCGCGACGGCCTGGAAGCTCGCGGGCCGGTCCGTCACCAAAATCTCGAGCGGGGGCAGCGGCGAGCTGCCGGGCGCGCGGACAATGCGCTCTTCGGCGATCCAGCGCGCGACGTCCTCGGCCGTCGCGACGGCGCTGTCGACGATCGCCACGTCCTCGCCCGAGAGGCGGCGCGCGACTTCGCCGATGACGGGGGCGAGGAGCGGGTAGTGCGTGCAGCCCAGGACGAGCACGCGGGCACCCGCGGCGAGCAGCGGCTCCACGTAGCGCTCGACGGCGAGACGCGGCACCTCCCCTTCGAGCCAGCCTTCCTCGACGAGGGGCACGAGCAACGGCGCGGGGGCGGCGAGCACCTCCACGCGCGTGCTGAGCCGTCCGATGGCGCGCGGGTAAGCCCCGGAGAGGATCGTCCCGTGCGTCCCGAGCACGCCGATCTTCGCAGGCTCCCCGTGCCGGGGCGGCCGCCGCTCGAGCGCCTCGACCGCCGAGCGCGCGCCCGGCTCGACCACGCCGAGCACCGGCAGATCGAGCTCGGCGCGCAGCATCTCGAGCGCCACGGCGCTCACGGTATTGCACGCAACGACGAGGCCCTTCACGCCGCGCTCGATGAGGACGCGCGAGCACGCACGCGCGTAACGGAGCACGGTTTCCGGCGACCGGGTCCCGTAGGGGACGCGCGCCGTGTCGCCGAGGTACACGATCCGCTCGAGCGGCAGCGCACGCCGCAGCGCCCGCGCGACGGTGAGCCCGCCGAGGCCCGAATCGAACACGCCGATCGGAGCCTCCGGGCCTGCCGCCGGAGGCAGTCGCGTCAAACTTCCTCGATGCGGAGCAGTCGCGGGCGCCCGCGCATGAACGGCTGCTTTTCGATGGCGCCGAGCGCGCGCACGACGGCGCCCTCGAGGCAAGCATGCGTGATGATGCACACCGGAACCGCGCTGCCTTTGCCGTCCGCGCGGCCTTCTTGAACCATTTGCTCGATGCTGACGCCCTCGGCGCCGAGCACCGACGCGATGGTGCCGACCACGCCCGGGTGATCACCCACGTCGAAGCGCAGGTAGTAGCGCGTGACGACCTCCGTCTGCGGCAGGAGGCCGCGCTGCTTCAGCTGGATCCCGCGCGTCATCAGGCCCGGCTGGCCCTCGATGCGCGCGCGAGCGACGTCGACAAGGTCAGCGACGACGCTCACCGCCGTGGGCATGTCGCCGGCGCCGCGTCCGACGAGGAGGCAAGGTCCGAGCGCGCGCCCGAGCACGAACATGCCGTTCAGGACGCCGTCGACGTTCGCGAGCACGCTCGTCTTGCGCACGAGCGCCGGGTGGACGCGAAGCTCCACCTTGTCGCCGCGATCGTGGCCGATGCCGAGGTGCTTCAACGTGAACCCGAAGCGGTCCGCGAAGGCGAAATCCGACTCGTCGAGGGCGCGAATGCCCTCGACCACCATGCTCGAGGTGTCGACCTGCGCGCCGAACGCGAGCATCGCCATCACGACGAGCTTCTGCGCCGCGTCGTGCCCGTCGACGTCGAGCGTCGGATCGGCTTCGGCGTAGCCGAGCTCCTGCGCTTCGGCGAGCGCCGCCGCGAACGACAGGTGCGCCTCGCGCATGCGCGTGAGGATGTAGTTCGACGTGCCGTTGAGGATCGCGTGCACGCTCGCCACGGAGTCACTCGAAAGCGCCTCGCGCAGGGTGCGGATGATGGGGATGCCGCCGCCGACCGAGGCCTCGAACGCGAGGTCCGTGCCCTTCGAGATGGCGTCCGCGACCAGCGTCGGCCCGTGCTTGGCGATCAGAAGCTTGTTGGCGGTGACGATCGCCTTGCCGGCGCGCGTCGCTCGCTCGAGGTAGCTGCGCGCCGGTTGCTCGCCGCCCATGACCTCGACGACCACGTCGACGCTCTCGTCGCCGAAGATGACCTCCGGATCGGTCGTGAGCCATTCGCGCCGGCACTCCGGCACGCGCGGCTTCTCGAGATTTTTGACGAGCACGTGCGTGACCTCGATGGGCGCGCCGACGCGCGGAAGGAGGAACTCGCCGTTGTCGCGCAAGAGCCTGAGCACGCCGCCGCCCACGGTTCCGCAACCGAGGAGGGCTACGCGCACGCCTTTTCGCCCGCTTGTGCTCATGGGGTCGCGGGTGACCTTAGTGGCTCGGCTTGCGCGGTCAAGGGCCTCGCCCCCTCGGCCGGAAGGGCCGGCCACGCCTGCTCGAGGAACGACAAGCTCGGGCGCATGCGGGCCACGACGCTGCGCTTCGGCGCCGAGGCCATTTCCGAGGTCCAGGCCCTGACGCGCGGCCGGCCGGAATTGCCCGCGACCAAGCTCGGCATCCCCGTCACCGGATCGGCATCGAACACGAAAAACGAGTGGTAGTGGAGCTTCTCGTCCGCGCGTGGTCCGAGGATCACCACGACGTCACCGGGCCGGTACTCGCTCCGGTGCTCGAACAGCGTGCTCAAGAAGCGCGGCCGGCGCTCGAGCGCGACCTGCTCCTCGGGCGGGACCGGCCTGTTCTCGAACCATTCCGGACGACGCTTGGCGAGCGCCAGGAACTCCTCCACGTTGCGGCGGTTCAGGGTGCCCGTCGCGTCGAAATCGACCCGCCCGACACTGCGCGCGCGCGGCTGATCCTGAGCCGCGTACCAGGCCCCCCCGGCGCGCTCGAAGGTATCGATCACGAAGTCGATGCAGACCTCGGGCACGAGTGGACGCCCCTGGCGGTCGAACACCGCATACGTGTCACCGTTGAAGTCGTAGCGCGTCGCGCCTTGGAAATACGCCTCGCGCCAATGCTGGCGGAGCTTGCCGTCCTCCTGCCCGTACTCCGTGCGCGGCTCGTCGAACGGAAGATTCTCGTCCATCGCGGTGCGAATCATCTCGCGCACGCGCTCCCAGGCGCGTCGCCGCCGCGACGCCTGCTCGCGAAATCGAGCCAACGGGGCCGCATCGGCGCCCGCGACCTCGCAGCCGAGCTCGAGGGACGCCCCCGCGCGCTCGAGCAGCGTGGGGACGTTTTTCGTGCCGTAGCGCGCCGTTGCGACGATGCTCTGCTCCGTGACTCGCTCGAGCGCGATGGAGTCGAAGCCGAGCGACGCCTGCAGCGCCGCGATCTCGACGTGGACGCGGGGTCCCGGCTCCGCGCCCTCCGCCCAGACGCGGTCGAACAAGACCAGCCGCGCCGGCTTCCCCTTGTCCGGACCGTCGCCGTACACGTAGCCCCCTTCGCCGTCGCTTTCGGCGCTGAGGCGCGCCGCGCCGCGCTCGATGACGACGCGGGGCTCGCGGAAAAGCTGCCCGAGCGTCACTCCTTCGGCGAGGGTCGCGCCGAGCGGCGCCGTCGTTGCGTACAGGTAGCCGTCAGTGAGCAGCACGTCGCGAACGAAGGCCGGAAAGTGCTTGAACGTTCCGAGCAGCTTCGCGAGCACTCGCCCAGGCATCTCGGCCGCCGCGAGCCGGCGTCGCCACTCGCGCACCACGGGGTCGCTCGCTCGGGCTTCGGGGCGCTCGAGGAAGACGACTGGCGTCGCCTTCACCTGCACGAGCAGTGACGCGCGGTCGAGCTCGGAGCCTTCCACCGACGGTCTCGCCGGGAGCTCCCTGGCTCGTCGCAGGCGCGCCTCGCAGGTCACGTCCGGCGCGGTCGAGCTCCGTGGCGCGGGCATGGGCGCGGCGGCGGGCGGAAGCGCCGCTATCGACGCGATGGCACCCCCTGATGGAACCGTGAGGCTCCGGGATCGCCCGGCTTTCGACGCAGGCCGACCGGCTCCGTCACACGCCGTCAGGCCAAGAAGGCAAGCCCCGAGCGCCAAACCCGAGACCGCCAAAGCCCACGACGTGCCGAGCTGCACGCGGGCCCGAGAACGCGCGAAACGTCGCACGATACTACGATTGTCTTCCGGCTAGGACAGGCGCGCAAGCGCGGTGCCGGGAGCGGGCGGCTTCGGAAACGCTCCGCCGCGCGCTTCTCATGAGACAAAGCCCGCCCAGTCCGCTAGAAATAGTCGCGCTTTCGGCATGGCTCTCCCCAAAACGCCCCGTCCGCGCGCCGCCAAGCGCACGGGCCGCCCCCACACCCTCGGCCGGAACGCGAAGCCCACGCGGCAGCGCCAGCTCACGACGCTGTGCGTCGATATCGGCGGCACCGGAATCAAGATGATCGCCCTGAATGCCCAGGGCGACCCGATGACGGAACGGCTGCGCATGCTCACCCCTCACCCCGCGAAGCCCGAAGCGGTGCTCGACGTCGTGCGCCGCATGCTGAGCGCCAAGCCGCGCTTCGATCGGGTCTCGGTGGGCTTCCCCGGCGTCGTTCACGACGGTGTCGTCATGACGGCGGTGAATCTCGGGACCCAGTACTGGAAGGGCTACGACCTCAAGACGGCGATGGAACGGGTCACGGGTGCCCCCTCCCGCGTCATCAACGACGCCGACCTTCAGGGCTGCGGCGTGATCGAGGGACGCGGCGTCGAGCTCGTGCTCACGCTCGGAACCGGCCTCGGCTCGGCGCTGTTCGTCGATGGTCGCTTGGTTCCGAACCTCGAGCTTGGACATCAGCCGTTCAAGAAGGGCAAAACTTACGAGCAGCGCGTGTCCGACGCCGCGCTCAAGCGCATCGGCAAGCGCCACTGGATCCGCCGCGTTCGCGAAGCGCTCGACCAGATCGCTCTCGTCTTCAACCCGCGCGTGATCCACCTGGGCGGCGGCAACGCCCAGCACTTGAAGCAGCACCTGCCTCGCAATGCCCGCCTCTTCACGAACGTTGAGGGTATGACGGGCGGAATTCGTCTCTGGACGAACCCCTGAGCATGGCGCTCGTAGCGCTGGCGGGTGGGGTCCCGCACTGGATCGCCCGACTCGAGCCGCTGCTTCACCTTTCGTACTGGGAGGACGTGCTCTGGGCGGTCGGCGCGACCGTCATCGCGTTCGTCTTCGGCCGCGTGGCGGCGAAGGTGCTCTTCCTGGTGGCGAGCCGCTGGGCGCGCATGACCGCGACGCCGGTGGACGACGTCGTCGTCAAGCACCTGAAGGATCCGGTGCGCTGGCTCCTGCCGTTGTTCGCCGTCGAGCTCGCGCTGTCGGGCGTGGAGCTCGGCGAGCGAGCGATGGCAGCGGTGCACCACGTGCTGGTGGTGCTCTCGATCCTGAACATCGGCTGGCTCTTGTTTCGCATCGTGCACGTCGCGGAGGAGATCGTCAGCACGCGGCTCGTCGTCAACGGCACCGTCAAGGCCGACGCACGCGGCAACTACACGCAGCTCCAGAGCTTTCGGAACATCGCCGGCTTTCTGATCGCCCTCGTGAGCGGCGGGCTCGCGTTGCTCTCCTTCACGGGCGTGCGCGAGCTCGGAACGAGCGTCCTCGCCTCGGCCGGCGTGGTCGGCATCGTCGTGGGTTTTGCCGCGCAAAAAAGCATCGCCACGCTGGTTTCCGGCCTCGTGCTCGCGATCGCGCAGCCGATCCGCATCGGCGACGTTGTCGTCGTCGAGGGGCAGCAAGGCACCGTCGAGGAGATCACGCTCACCTACGTGGTGGTGCGGCTCGGGGATCTCCGCCGGCTGGTGCTTCCCGTGGGGACGTTCCTCGACAAGTCCTTCGAAAACTGGTCGCGCGTCTCGCAGGACATGCTCGGCAACGTGCTCCTCTACGTCGACTACACGGCCCCGATCGACGCGCTCCGCGCGGAGCTCGAACGGCTTCTCTCGGCATCCAAGCGCTGGAACAAAGTGAGCTGGTCTCTCGACGTCGTCGACATGACGGATCGCTCCCTCGTGGTGCGCGCTCAGATGAGTGCCGACGATCCGTCGTCGGCCTGGGAGCTGCGCTGCGAGATCCGCGAGAAGCTCATCGCGTTCGTGCAGGCGAAGTATCCGAGCGCCCTGCCGCGCCAGCGCGAGCTCAGCGTCGAGTAAAAAAAGCGCGCTAGTACCGCTCCGGCACGTGCTTGAGCGGCAAATCCTTCGCCGTGTAGCGCCCGACCTTGCGCTTCGGGAGCTCGATCTTGTGCTTTTCCTTCACTTCCTCGTACGGCACGTGGTCGAGGATGTGGCTGATCACGTTCAGGCGGACGCTCTTTTTGCTCTCGGAGCGGGCCACGTACCAGGGGGCCCATTCGGTGTCCGTCGCCTCGAACATGTCGTCGCGCGCGCGGGTGTAGTCGTCCCAGCGGTCGTACGACTTGAGATCCATCGGGGAGAGCTTCCAAATCTTGCGACCGTCGTCGATGCGCGAGCGGAGCCGGCGCTCCTGCTCTTCCGGGCTCACCTCGAGCCAGTATTTGAGCAGGATGATGCCGGACTTCACCATCGAGAACTCGACCTGCGGCACCTGCTGCAAGAACTCCGCGGCGACCTTGTCGCTGCAGAAGCCCATGACGCGCTCGACCCCCGCGCGGTTGTACCAGCTGCGATCGAAGATCACGACCTCCCCCGCCGCGGGGAAATGCGGCAGGTAGCGCTGCACGTACATCTGGCTCTTCTCGCGCTCGGTCGGCGCCGGCAGCGCGATGACGCGGAAGACGCGGGGGCTCACACGCTCGGTCAGGGCCTTGATGGTGCCGCCCTTGCCTGCACCGTCGCGTCCTTCGAACACGATGCAGACCTTGAGCCCTTCCTTGACGACCCACTGCTGGAGCTTCACGAGCTCGACGTGCAGCTTCTCGAGAGCTTTCTCGTACGCCTTGCGGTCGAGCGGCGGCCGCGCGTCGAGCTTTGGTTCCGCGTGCGTCTCGGCTTCCTTCTTCGCGCGCTTCTTTCTTCCTTTGGCCACGCTTGGCTTCCCTTCGGCTGGTCGCCACCCCATAAGAGCATATTTCGGCCGCGGCCCGGGCGCGATCACGTCGAGCGGCGCCGTGGCGACGTGATCGTGTCCGAACGAAGGATTTTCGAGCTCACGACGGGCGCGCTGCGCCCGCCGTGATCACGGAACGCAGGGCGCCTGAGTGCGATCCGGAGCGCAGAATGCGGGGGTCACACCGAGGGCATAGAGTGAATCGAAGATGAGCTGCGCCGTGTACTTCGGGTTGTGCACGCTCAGCGCGGAGCCGCGGGCGAGCACGAAGTAGTTGTAGAGCGCGCCCGCCGTGTCGGGGGGCAGCGCTCCGTTCGCCGAGACGACCGACGCCGGCATGGCCTTGTCGAGCTCGAAGTCGCTGTCGTCGAGCTGCGCCTGCGTGAGGATATTGACGCCGTCGCGCGTGAGCATGCTGAGCTGGTTCAACTTCGTGCGCAGCGCCTTGAGGCGAACCTTCGTGTTCGATTGGCCGGCGTTCACGTCGAAGTCGTCCACGGGCCCGTGGCACCCGGTGCAGACCGAGGTTTGCGGGTAGAACGAGTGGTTCGGCATCCCGTTGTTCTCCGCGACCGGAGGCATGTGGCAACGAACGCAGCCGTTGCCGCTGCTGCCGGTGCCCGTGAAGTTCTGGTGCGCGCTGTTCGTATAGGTCTTGCTGGCGTACTGGTAGCCGCCCTTACCCGAGTAGACGTCGGTCTGGGGACCCTCGTGCGGGCCCCAGTTGGTGCTGCTGACGTTCGTGGGCGGACTCGCCGGGATGTAGTTCACGACGTCCTTGCGCGACTTGTGGCACCACATGCAGGCGTTTCCTGCGCCGTATTTGCCGACCTCGGTACCATCGGAGACGCCCGCCGCGGAGCTACGCTCGATGACGGCCTGGTCGTCGGCACCCACGGGCACGCGCAACGGGAACGACCCCGTGACGTAGTCGTCGCCCGTGAGGTGCGGATCGTTCTCCACGGCGGCGTGGCAGGTGTTGCAACCGACCATCGCGACCGTCGTCTGTCCCGCGTAGGTGATCTCCGAATACTTGGAGCCGTCCTTGTAGTTGATCTGGCCCTGGTCGAGATTGAGGGGGCCCGAAGGGGCCGTGCCGTGGCCGACGTTCCCGGCCACGCGCTGCTCGATGGCGTCGGAGGCATGGCAGCTGCCGCACGACTTCGCGCCTGTCCAGCTGTCCACTTCCTCGCCGTTGAGGTTCGCGATGTACGTCGAGTAGTGACGGCTGGTCTTCCACTGTTCGACCATGCCGGAGAACGTGTGGCACGGCCGCATGCAGCTCGCGTTGAGCGTTCCGTCGGGAACCGTCACCGAGCCCGCGCCGCCCGAACCGTTGCCGTCGCCGCCGGCGCCGTCACCGGGCGGACCAGGGGGACCTTGGTCGCCCGTATCACCCTTTTCGCCTGGCTCACCTTGGTCGCCCTGGTCGCCCTTGTCGCCCTTCTCACCTGGTTCGCCGGGCTCCCCGGGTTCGCCTTCGGGCCCCTGACCACCTTGCGGACCGGGCGGACCGGCCTTCCCTGTATCGCCCTTGGGGCCCTGCGGGCCTTGCGGGCCAGGCGCGCCGTCCTCACCCGAGCAGGAGTACGAAGCGAGTCCCATCGCGAGAACGAAAGCGGCACCCCAGCGGACGGTCATGACGAATTCTCCTCCGGTGAGTGCTTCCCTCGCGGGTCGCACGTCGACCTCAAACGCGGGCCGAAGGTCGCACGGTCGGATGCACCGGTCAACTTGATCAGCGCGTGATTTAGGTGGAATCGGAAGTGGTGCCGCCGGAGTCGTCCGCGCGATATTTGCGCGCTGGGCCCGGCTGGTCTGCGGGGTGATCGGTGCCTCGTATGACGTCTCCCACCACTGCAATCGCGTAACAGAGCGCCGCCACCATGCCGATCATCTGCCCGGCGCTCGTCGCGAAAATGATGAGGAGCGGATTGGGGAACAGGATCGACGCCGCCATCACCGTCAACCCGACCAGCGCCACCCAGCACGAGAAGCGCACCATGCCCACGACCGACTGCTTCTGCAGCTTGCGAAAAACTTGCTGGCGGAGCCGGTCCACGAAGCTCATGGGGAATGACTCGCGGCCGAAGCGGGGGTGGTCGAACCCGAGCCCGGAGCGACGTGCGAGCCGGCTCCGATGCCGTCGGGCCCCTTGCTGAAGGGGTGCGCGTACCCGTGACAGCCGGGGCTCGCGCAGCTCACCTTGTTGCTCGCGAGCTCCGCTTCCATCGAGAGGTGGTCCGGCAGCGAGCGCCAGACTCGCGCCGTGGTCGTGTGGCACTGCCGGCAGTTCAGGTTGTTGTAGGGCTTGGCGATGTGAACGGAACGGCGTGTTTCCTCTTTCGACATCTCCCGGTAACCGCCGAGGTAGTAGTAGTAAACGTGCTTCATCCCGCCGAGCTTGGTGAGCGCGTAGCCGAACATGCCGTAGTCGGCGTGGCACACGTAGCAGCTCTCTTCGCCGAAGAACGGGTTCCGCGTGTGGCGGGCGGCCAGCGATTGCTCCTTCGGGTCCGTCGCGTTGCCGAAGTGATCGTCCATCGTGTGGCAGGAGCCGCAGAACTCCCTATGGGTCGTCTGCTCCATGCCCGCCACCGTCGAGGTCGCCGCGCAGATCGCCGGGAAGACGCCGAGGCCAAGTAGCAGCATGAGCTTCGCGCGCAGATCCAGCGCCGGCCGCCGCAGCAGAAAATGCAGCAAAATCGCTGCGGCGATGGCCGCGCTCGCGAGCGCTACGTAGCCGAGCCAAGGGCCAGCGTGGGGCACGGGCCTCGCATACTCCAAGGAACTCACGCCGCAAGCAAGCGTTAACCACCAAGCCGTTTTTCAACGTCGGACGAAAAGCGACTAGGATGGCGGCGCGTGGAACAGCGGAAGTCCGTTGCCACCTGGGCGCTCGTCGCGATGCTCGTCATTGCGGCGCTCGCCGCGTGCGCCGACAAGAACGAAGCGCCGAAGAACGGCCAATGGGGCAGCGGCGTCTACGTCGACAAGGCCTGGAGCTTCGCACGCGAAGTGGCCGGGCACCGCGTGCACGTCACCAAAGAGAAGATCGAGTGCACGAAGTGTCACGAGCCCACTGAAAACTCGATGGGCCGGGTCGTCCCCGCGCGTTGCGCGAGTTGCCACGAAAAGCAGAGCCACATCCAGCATGCCGAGAAGCAGGCGGCGGAGCGCTTTGGTGCAGGAACCAAGGCCGTCTGCACGGCGTGCCACGCGTTCACGCTCGAAGGCACGAAGCACGACGAAGCAATGGTGAAGGGCGAAGCGCCGCGCGTACCGATCGACGGAGGCGCCGGCCGCTACGCCATGGGCGTCGAATCGTACGAGCCGAGTGAATGCAAACGCTGCCACGCGACCGCACAAGGCGAGACCCCCGCCGTCACCGTGCACGGCAGCCAGCCGTGCCTCAACTGCCACAAGCCGCACGAGGGCGCCCCGCAGTCCGCCCCCTGCAACGACTGCCACAAGGACATCGCGACCACCCACGACTCGCGCGGCAAGTCCCTCGTCGAGACCTGCTCCGGATGCCACCAAGACCGGCACGCCCCCGCCAAAGACGCGCTCGCGACCTGCGTCGAGTGCCACGGCAAGGAGCAGCCGCTCGTCCCCGCTACCGCGCTTTTCGACAACGGTCACACGGCGTGCACCAACTGCCACAAGCCGCACGACTTCGAAAAGAAGAACGCCGCGGCGTGCCGGTCCTGCCACGAAGCGCTCAACGTGATCGGCGGCGGCAGCATCGGCGCCCACAACGGCTGCACGAACTGCCACTCCCCGCACGACGTGAAGGCATCGGCCCCCGCCGCCTGCCCCACCTGCCACAAAGCCGTCCACTCCGATCATCCGAAGCAAGCGGGCGCCTGCATCGGCTGCCACGACCCGCATCCCAAGCGGGTCATCCAAGACGTGGTCGACGTGAAGACATGCACCTCCTGCCACAAGCTTGCCGACTCCGACCACGGCGCGCACCGCGGCGCCGCGTGCACCGGTTGCCACAAGCCGCACGACTTCGGGCGCTCGCTCGCGGAGCTCTCGACGTGCGAGGGCTGCCACGCTCAACGCGTCGAGCAGGTGGGCCTCAACAAGGGCCACCACGCCTGCCAAGGCTGCCACGAGGGACTACCGCACAAGCCCGAGAACGAGAAAGCCTGCAGCCAGTGCCACGGGCGCGAAGCGGCCCTCGTGAAGACCGGCCACGCGCAATGCACGCAATGCCACGAGCCGCACTCGGGCGCGCAAGCGAAGGCGTGCAGCAACTGCCACAAGGCCGAGCAGCAGAGTGCACCCCAGGGTCACCAAGCGTGCACGGGCTGCCACGAGCCGCACGCAGGGCTACCCGTGCAGAAGCAGTGCACCAGCTGCCACGCGATGGAAGCCAAGAGCCCGCACGGGCAGATGGCGACAGGATGCCAGACCTGCCATCGCCCCCACGGCCCGAAGGGCGTCGCCACCATCCCCACCTGCACGACGTGCCATCAGCTCGGAAAGCTTCCCGGCCTGCACTCGCAGCCGCAGCATCAACCTTGCCTCAAGTGCCACACGGGGCACGACGACGCGTCCGCCCCGAAGCGCGCGCAGTGCATGAGTTGCCACCAAGACCGGGCGAACCATTTCCCGCAAAGCCCGCGCTGCGCGAGTTGTCACCTGTTCACGGCGGGGCCCTAGCGCGCGTCGTCGCTCGGCGAACGTCAAGGCCGCGCTCTATTGCAAAGGCACCTTGGCCCACTCGATGCCGTCGCTGCTCGACAGAATGCCGCTGAAGGAAGCTCCGACGACGAAGTAGCGACCGAGGGCGGCGAGCGCATCTCCGTTGTAGTTCTCGCTCTGGACGATGATCGAGCCGACGGCGTCGCACGTCGCCCCCGCGACGATACCGGAGAGCCCGCGCGCGATGCACGCCGTGCCGTCGTCGATGACCGGCACCGAGGGGGCCTTCGTGTCGGAGGTCTCGACGTTCCAGTCGACGCCGTTCACCGACGCCGCGCGCCGGTACGTCGACGGCGCCTCACCGGCACAGCAGTTCTGGCTCACGATGCCGACGAACCCGTCGTTCACCGTGCCGACCGCGTCGAGCTTGGTTTGCCAGTCCAGGTCCAAGGGCGCGGACTGCCACGTCTCGCCGTCGCCGAAGTAGACGACGAGGTTCACCATCGACCAGCTGAGGAAGCGACGGGCAGCAAATTCGACGCCGCTGCTCGACGCGTCGGCGACAGCCGGACCGTACGCGCGCCAGGTTTTGCCGTCGGTCGAGGACAAGTGCCCCTCGAGCCCCGCAGCGACGAAGAGTCCATTGCCGAAAGCAAGCCCTGCGCCGATCTCGGAGATGGATTCGGGCAGTTCGTGCTCCGTCCAGAGCGCGCCGTCGTCGGAGACATAGCTGCGGCTCATCACGAAGCCGAGGGAATCGAACATCCTCGCGAGGGCGACGAAGTGGCCGTTGCCGAACTCGATGTCCGACGGCACGGTCTCGAGCTCCGACGCCACCTTCGTCCAATCGACGCCGTCCTCGGAACGAAAAATGACGCCCTTCCACTGCAAGGACTCCGTGTACTCGGCGCCCGCCGCCACCAAGACCCCGTTTCCCTCCGCGAGCGCGCCGAGGATCAGCCGTGGCGGCTCCTGTCGTCCGTTCGAGTCCCCGCCGCCGACCCCGCCGTGGGCACCCGACGTTCCCTTCGATTCGCCGCCGCACGCGGCGGCCAATGCGATCAGCATCAGGACGAACCTCTGGTCCCACGCGCGCCAATGAGGCATCACCTTCTCCTCAGCAAGACGCGTACGGCTCATTGCTGCCCAACGCGCAGTATTTTGCACCCGTTCACGCTACCTATACCGCAGACCGTTCGCATCGATCGTGAATATTGGGGGCCACTTCGTTTGAACCCCCAAAATTCACTTGGGTCTTGGCGAGATCCGTCTGCCGGTGACTATCTTGCATCGATACACCCAAGCGAGCTTGGGTGTACCAAGCGCCCATGAACGCCGTCCATCTCTTCGAGCTCTTGATCGCGATGTTGTTCGCGGTCATCGCGCTGCATTACGTCGCGCACCGGTTGCGTCTGCCGCCGGCCGTGGCGCTGATCACCGGCGGCGCCGCGCTCGCGTTCATTCCCGGGTTGCCCCACGTCTCTCTGGATCCGGCGCTCGTGCTCGTGATCTTCCTGCCGCCGCTTTTGATGGACGGCGCCTGGTTCATCCCGCTCAGGCACCTGCGCCGACACATCATCGGCATCTTGTCGCTGGCGATCGGCGCGGTCGTGTTCACCACCCTCGTCGTCGCCGTGGTGGCGCACGCGCTGATCCCCTCGGCGTCGTGGGCAGCGTGCGCGGCGCTCGGTGCAATCGTCTCGCCGCCCGATGCGATCGCCGCGCGCGCCGTGCTTCAGCGCGTGCACCTGCCGCAGCGGCTGTCCGTGCTTTTGGAAGGCGAGAGCCTTTTGAACGACGCCACCGGCCTCGTGCTGTTCCGGTTCGCGCTCGTTGCGGCGGTCACGGGCACGTTCAGCACCGTGGATGCGCTCGGTAGCTTCGCGCTTTTGACGCTGGGCGGCGTGGCCGTCGGTGCCGCGGTCGGCGCCGCCTGGGTCACCGTGGTGAAACGGCTGCGCGACGAGTACCTCGTCATCGCCGCGTCCGTCTTGCTGTGCTGGGCAGCCTTCATCCTGGCGGAAATGCTGCACGTGTCCGGTGTGATCGCGACCGTCGTGACCGGGCTCATCTGCGGCTGGTACCAGCATGCGGTGTTTTCGGCGGCCATTCGGCTCCGGGGCACCTCATTCTGGACGGTGCTGATCTTCCTGCTCGAAGCCAGCGTGTTCATGCTCATCGGGTCGTCGTTGCGCGACGTCATCGAGCGCGCCGGCGGGTTCGGAGTGGTGGTCGAGCACATGACCGTGCCGATCCTCTGGGTCCTTTTGGCGATGACGCTGGCGCGCTTCGCGTGGATCTTCGCCTGTGACGGCGTCATCGCGCTGCGCCGCAAGCTCGGCTGGCGTCGCTTCGAGACGATGGGCTGGCGGGCGTCGACCGTGCTGAGCTGGGCCGGCATGCGCGGCGTCGTCACGCTGGCAGTGGCGCTCAGCGTGCCCGCGGATCTGCCGGGCCGCGATTTCCTGCTGGTCGCGGCCTTCGCGGTGATCTTGGTCACCGTGCTCCTGCAGGGCACTACGCTCGGCGTGGTCATTCGCTGGCTCCGCCCGCCCGAGGCTGGTGCCCACGTTGCGCCGCTCACGATGTCACAGGCCGAGGCGGCCATGGCGAAGGCCCAGGCGACGTTCATCGAGGGCCGCGCCTACGCGCCGGACGGCACCCTGATCCACCCGCAGTTGCTCGAAACCTATCGCCGGCGCGCCAGCATCACGGAGCGCTATACGGGCAACGAGGCGCAGTACCAGCCAGGACTCCAGGCGCATTTCGATCTCGTGTTGGAAGCCAACGCGGCCGGGCGCGCGGAGCTCTTGCGGCTCCATCGCGCCGGGCAAATCGACGATCGCGTGCTGCACGAGCTCGAGCGGGACCTCGACTTCGAGGAGCTTTCGGCACTGTCCGCGAAAGCTACCTGACGCGCTCGCGCCCGGTTGCCTTTCATTGCTCCCACTGAACGATAAGGTCGACGTCACAGCGCCGGCCGACTCTCACGGGCCGTACGCTGCCGCGCACACCGAAGTGGTCCATGGCACCCTCGAATACGCCGACCTGATACGAGTCCCCGAAATTCCAAATCTCGCGGAGCTCGACGCGCGCCCCGGTTTCGGTCAACGCCTCTACCGAAGCCCGGCCAGGCTTGATGGAGACTTCATACGCCTTGGTGACGAGATTGAGGGCACGCACCCAGCTATGGCCGGCGATGCTGAAGATCACCTTGCCGACGGTCGTGCTCACCAAAGTCGGAAACGCCAGGCGCCCGAGCGCGATCATCCCCTCACGCGGGGAAGTCTCGGGGTAGAGCACGCCGACGGCATCGACCATCAGGCGCATCAACTCGCGAAGGGGATAATCCTTGAAGGACAAGTAGCGCTTGTCGGTGGGCCGTGCTGCTCCGCGCTCGGCGAGCATCGTGAAGAGCGACTCCACGTACATGCCTTTCACCGCCGCAGACGGCGGCGTCTCGTCGAGCCACGCCTCGAGCTCGGCCTTTTCGGTCGCGAAGTCGGGTCCGCTCACGCTACGCCCGACGCTGCGACTTTCCCCATCGCGGAGCATGGCTCGTAACGTACCATGACGCTCATGGTCGTGAAGACGAAGGCGTCGCACAAGAAGACGATAAAACGGGTAGCAGTCGAGGCCGGCCGTACGAAGGCCAAGAAGGGCGCCCACCCGAAGACGCGGGTAGCGAACGCGGCTGCGGCGAAGAAGCCGCGCATCTTCGGCATGTCGTTCGCGAGCGTCTATCCGCTGTACGTTCAGAAGGCCGAAAGGAAGGGCCGAACGAAGGCGGAGGTCGACGAGGTCATCGCGTGGCTCACGGGCTTCAGCGGCAAGAGCCTAGAAGGCGCCATCGAGAGTAAGCTGAGCTTCGAGGCGTTCTTCGCTCGCGCGCCGCGCTTCAATCCGAAAGCACGGCTCGTCACCGGCGTCGTCTGCGGCGTGCGCGTGGAAGAGGTCTCTGACCCCCTGATGCGGAAGATCCGCTACCTCGACAAGCTGGTCGACGAGCTGGCCCGCGGGAAGAAGATGACCGACATCCTTCGCCAGTGACCCGGCGATCGCGCTGAGCGCTTCGGTGGATCCAGAAATCACTCGAACCGCAACGTAACGATCCCGTCCACGTGCTCCTCCGGCCGCGTGAACGTCACGTCGTCGTCCGCGACGTCGTCGTGGCAGTCGTGGCACGGATTGCCCGGCCCGACGTGCGGCGGTGGCGGTGGGATGCCGTGGCAGCTTCCGCAGGTGGTTTCCGTGCCGTCGACGTTCGTCCAGGTCGGCGTCGTGTTCGAGCCGCCGGACGGATAGTCCGGAAAAACGGCGCCGTGGCACGCCGTCGTCTGGCACGTGCCATTTTCGTAGCTCGGCTCCGCGCCGTGGGCGAGCGCAACACCCGAGAACGAGAGCTCCGCGGGACGCGCCGAATCGACGTGTCCTGCAGCGAGCACTTCCTTCGGAACCCGGTGGCATTCCCGGCACGGGACCGCGCGCGAGCGTTCGGTCCCGCGCACGTGCGTCTGGTGCGCACCGACACCGGGGCTCGCCGTATCGTCGTTGCCCTCCGCGTCGAGCGGCGGCGCGGCGTTCTTCTTCGAGCCGTGGCACGTCGTGCAGGTCGCGGCGAAGTCTATGTCCGCCGTGCCGTTCACGTGCAGGGTCCGGTCGAGGATGGTTCGATTGTCGGTGTCGACCACCTTGCTGTGGCACGCCGAGCATTGGTCGGACTGCGGGTGCGGCAACGCGGGCGGAAGCCCGTGACACGAGGCGCAACCGAGCGACGTATCCTCGTTCCACACCGCCGAAGGGTGGTTCTGCCCAGGCGAAGGCGCGTGGCAGTAGGTGTTCGTGCAGGTCGCGCTCGACTCCTGCCACGCGGGAACGAGCCCGTCAGTGAGCGCGATGCCCGAGAAAACGAGCTCCGCCGGCAAGCCGTCCACGTGCTCAGGCTCGTTCGTCTGCTTGGGAACGATGTGGCACTCGCCGCAAGCGAGCGGGCGGCTGGCGTTGCCGCCGCTCAAATGCGCTTGGTGCGCGCCCACGCCGATGGCCGAGATCGCGGTGTTGCCGCTCGTGTCCTTGGGAGGCGCTGCGTTCTTCGAGCTGCCGTGGCACGTGTTGCAGTCGTTCGGCATGTAGTCGACGGTGCCGTCCACGTGCCGGGCTTTGTCGATGATGGTGCGGTTGTCCTCCGCGACGACCGCCGCATGACAGGCCGAGCACTGCTCCGACTGCGGGTGAGGCGCGGGCGGCGGCAGGCCGTGGCAGGACGCGCAGCCGGGCGTCTTGTCGTCGTTCCACACGGGCGAGCTGCGACCGTCGCCGGGTGACGGCGCGTGGCAGTAGGTGTTGCTGCACGTCGCGTGCGAGTGGCTCCACGTGGGCTCGCGCTCGTCGTTGAGCGCGATGCCGCTGAACGTGAGCTCCGCCGGCAGGCCGTCGGCGTGCGTCGGGGCGGCGATCTGCTTCGGCACGACGTGGCACTCGGTGCATTCGAGCGGCCGCCCGTTGTCCCCTCCCCGGAGGTGCACCTGATGCGCGCCGACACCGAGAGCCGAAATGTCCGAGTTGCCAGCCGTATCGAGCGGGGGCGCTGCGTTCTCCAGGCTGCCGTGGCACTGAACGCACTCGCCCGCCTTGTAGTCGAGCTTGCCGTCCACGTGCCGCTCGGGCGCGATGAAATGGCGCTCGGCGTCGATCACGTCTCCGTGGCACACCGAGCAGCGCCCCGATTGCGGGTGCGGCGCGGGCGGCGGCAAGCCGTGGCAGCTGCCGCACGCCTGGTCGCTCGTGCGCGGCTCCGTCCATGCCGGTAACGCGCTCCGGTGGCAATAGCTCGCCACGCAGGTGCGAGCCCCGGAGTCGTACATCGGCTCTCGGTTCCCCTCGCGCGCCAAGGCGCCGAACGTCACGTCACCGGGGGGCCCATCGTCGGCGTGGCCGGGCGTGGTCACGTCCGCAGGAACGACGTGGCACTCATCGCACGCGATGGCGGCGTGCGTCGGACCCGCGTTGAGGTGAATGTCGTGCGCGCCGACGCCGGGATACTGGGTGTCGGAGTTGCGCATCAGGTCGAACGGGGGCGCGGCGCGCCGGAGGTAATCGCCCGAGCGCGCCGGATCGCCGTGGCAGCTCGTGCAGCGCGTGTCGGCCGGTTCGCCCGGCGGCTCGTCACGCCGCGTGAGGCAGCCGGGGGCGCCGAGCGCACCGACCACGGCCCCGAGAGTCGCGACCCAGAGCGAGAGCGTCGCGCGTCGTGCGAACACGCGGCTTTTCTTGCGCGCGGAGGAACGCCTAGCCATGGCAGTACCTGCACATCTCCGAGCTCTCGCTCTGCGAGCTCTTCCAGCCGCGAGGGTGCGGGTTGCCGCCATAGGCGCCGACCTTGTGGCAGCGGATGCAGTTCGTCGCGGGGCCCGCCTCGTGGCAGCCGGCGCAGGAGACGACGTCGCGCCGCGCGGCGACGCCGTGGAAATTGGGGGAGCTCGTGTTGTTGCCGATCCATTCCGGCGGATGCGGGTTCACCGGATTGGCGACGTTCGCGCTCACGCCGCGCGCGGCGTGACAGGAGTCGCAGGTCTGAACGGTGTGACACGAGAGGCAGCGCGCGGGCTCCGACCGAGCCTCGATCGCGTGGCGCACCATGAAGTCCCCGCGGTGCACCTGGCCGGACTCGATCTTTTCGGGGCGGCGCGCTTCGACCGTGAGATCCTGCGTCACGTCGTGGCACGACTGGCACTGCGCTTGGGTGTGACAATTCTGGCAGAGCTGCGCCTGCGGGCTCTGTGCCATCTGCTCGCCGTGGTGACGCAAGAACGCGGTGTCGTGGCGGAGGAACGTGACGGGCATCGTGTGCCGGAGAGCGTCCGCGTCGTGGCACGGCGTGCACACGCCCTTCTGCCATTGCTCCTCGTGCTCGTGGCACTCGAAGCACTTGCTCATCGGCGGGATCGTCGAGCGCTTCGGGTCGACCACGCCGGCGTGGCACGGCACGCATTGCCCGCGGATCTCGGGCATCGCGAGGTGTTTGTCGTGATCGATCGTGATTTCCCCACTCGGACGCACCGGCGCGAGGGCCAAGATCGCCCGCGACTGGTGCGCGTCGCGATGGCAGCGGTCGCAGACGACGCCGTCCGGCAAGCGGCCGCCCGGCGTGCGTTCGCCCGCATCGTGCCGCGCGAGATCGTGGCAGCTCACGCAGCTCAAGCACCGGGGCTTGCCCGGCGTGCCGCACGGAATGCCCGCCAAGTGCACCTGATGCGGGAAGCGCGGCGGCGCAGACTCGCTGCGGCACGCCACCACGGCCGCGATGACGACGGCAAGCCACAGGACGAGCGTGCTCGGCACGAGCGAGAACCCGCGCTCGCTCACTGAAACCTCCGGCGGGAGGGCGCATCGAAGCTGTACGTCAAGCGCAGCATCGTCTGCGCGTCGAAGGCGGCGTAGGGCGAGCGCGCGATCGAGCCGCTCAGCAGCGCATCGAGCCGATCGAGGATCTGGTACGTGGCCGTGCCGGCGTAGACGGAGGAGGTCATGAAGCCGGCCACGGGCTGATCGTAGAAGTAGCCGTACGCCTCGAGCGTGGAGCCGAGGCGGCTCGTGAGCTTCTGGCTGAACGACACGCGCGTCCCGCGATAGCCGTTCTCTGGCGCGATCACGCGCATGAACGCGAGGCGAATCAGCGTGGGCCGCGAGCGACCCCAGGCAAAGCGCGCCGCCAGCTCACCACGCTCGCCCGAGCCGTTGTCCTTGTACGCCTCGATGTATCCGCCCGCTTCGAGTCGCAGGAAGCTCTCGAGGCGCGCTTGAACGGTGCCGCCGACCTCCTCATAGCCGTTGGTGGTGAACACGGAGAGCACGGACTGGCGCGAGAGCAGGAGCGACGGCTCGGCGTGGAGGTATTCGGCGCCGAGATCGATGAGCCGGTGCGGGCTCGCATCGACCCAGAAGCGAGCGGTTGCAAATCGACCGCTGTCGAGATCGAGTAGCGCGCTCGCTCCGAGCGACGCCTCGTCGATGGGGCGCCCTCCGAGATCCAGGCCGAGGTTCCGGTGGTCGACGCCGCCGTCCGTGCGTTGCTCGTGGAGCGAGACGCTGCCGCTCACGCGGTCCGCCTTGTAGCCGACGCGGCCGCCCGCTAGCCAATGGCTGCTGCGCTCCGGCTGGATCGGCGGAACCGTGAGGAACGTGTCCTCCTCCTTACCGAGCGAGTGGTACGCCGTTGCACTCCAACGCGGCAGCACCGTGAAGCCGCCGTAGCCCTCGGCGAAGAAACCGAAGTGGCTCACGCCGAGCGTCAGGCCGTCGAACCGCGCAAACCTTGCGGCACCGCCCGCCACCTGCTGCCGCCCGAGGCGTGCCCAGCCAGGACCGGCGTCGAGGCGCACGTTCGCGGTCTGGATATCGCCGTCGAAGGGGCGCTCTAGGCTCGACTCCGTCGGCCAGAGCCGCCCCCAGGCCGCGAACTCGACGCCGATCGCGTCCTTCTGCCAGGGCGCGTCCACGTCGCGCGCGCTCGCGAACAGGTATTCGTGCACGGGCACGGCCGTTTCCGTAGGCACCTGCGCGCCGCTCTGGCCCGGTACGAGCGCCTGGCGGTAGAGCTGGACGTAGGTCTCGCTCTGCCCGAGGACGGTGAAGCGATCCGGCGTGTCCGCCGCCGATTTGTCCTGCGCAGCCGGCGCTGCGCGGTGCTGGGCCGCGAGCGGCGGCGCCGCGAGCAGCGTCAACACGACGACGCTCGGTGCGCTCGCGAGCAGAGGACGACCGACCCGGCGCATGCCCTCCGAAGACGGTTAGTGCCTTCACGCCAAAGGTGCAATCCCGAACCGCTACGCATGCTAAGCCGCGAGGGGTCCTCCCGGTGCCGTCCCGAAGCATTCTCGTCATCAACTGCGGCAGCTCCTCGCTGAAGCTCGCGCTCGTCGAGCCCGAGACGGGCGAGCTCGAGAGCCATGGGCTCGCTGAGCGGCTCGGGACCGCGCAAGCGTCGTTCCGGGTCGACGACCGTCCCACGGCGCCGCTCGGGGCGGAGGCCGGCCACGCCGAGGCACTCGACCGCATGCTTGCCGAGCTCGGTCCACGTTCCGTGGCGGCTGTCGGGCACCGCGTCGTTCACGGGGGCGAAGCGTTCTCGGACAGCGTCGTGCTCGACGACGCCGCCATCGCTCGCATCGAAGCATGCTCGGAGCTCGCGCCCCTGCATAATCCCGGGAACCTGCGCGGCATCCGCGCCGCCCTCGAGCGTTACCCGACGCTCGCCCACGTCGCCGTCTTCGACACGGCGTTCCACCACACGCTGCCCCCGAAGGCGTACCTCTACGCCATCCCTTACGAGCTCTATCAAAAGCACAAGATCCGTCGCTACGGCTTTCACGGCACGAGCCACCGTTACGTCGCAGCGGAGGCAGCGCGTCGCCTCGGCAAGCCGGCGACGGAGGTAGAGCTCGTGACGGCACACCTCGGCAACGGCTGCAGCGCGGCGGCGGTGCGTGGCGGCCAGAGCGTCGACACGACGATGGGGCTCACGCCGCTCGAGGGGCTCGTGATGGGCACGCGCTCGGGGGACGTCGATCCGAATCTGCACGAATTTTTGGCCGAGCACAGCCGCCGCTCCCTCGGCGAGGTCACGGATCTGTTGAATCGGCAGAGCGGGCTCCTCGGCCTCTCCGGCTCGAGCAACGACATGCGCACGCTGCTCGCGGCGAGCGCGCGCGGCGACGCTCGCGCGAAAATTGCGATCGACGTCTTCTGCTACCGCCTCGCGAAAGCGATCCTCGGCCTTTGCGCGGCGCTCGACCGGATCGACGCGCTCGTGTTCACGGGCGGCATCGGCGAGCACGCCGCGCCCGTGCGCGCGCAAACGCTCGCCGAGTTGCGCCTGCTCGAGCCCGTGCTCGACCCCACGCTCAACGCGGAGCACGGCGCGAGCAGCAACGGCCGAATCACCGACGAGCGCGGCAAGCTCCGCGCGCTCGTCGTCCCGACCAACGAAGAGCTCGTGATTGCGCGAGAGACCGCGCGCCTGGCGTTCGGCACCGTTTAGCACCCCAAGGCCCTAGAAAAATGCCCCACACGCTGTACCTCGTCCCGAGTGGTCCCGGCGCCGGACTCACGTCGATCGCGCTCGGCCTCGTGCGGGCCCTCGACAATCGCGGCATCCGCGTCGCATTCCTGAAGCCCATCGGACAGTCGAGCGCGAAAGACCACGGACCGGAGCGCTCGACCTATTTCGTGCGTCAGACCTCCGCGCTCGAGCCGGTCGCGCCGATCCCGCTCGAGGAGGCACGACGTCTCGCGGCGACCGGCCACACCGACGAGCTGCTGGAGCGCGTGATGCAGGCGTTTCACGGCTCCGCGCGCGATGCGGACGTGGTCATCGTCGAGGGGCTCGTCGACGCGCACGAGACCTCGGGCGAGGGGGAGCTCAACGAGCTCGTCGTGCGCACGTTGAGCGCGGAGGTCATCCTCGTCGGCGCGCTCGGCACGACGCCGCTCGACGAGTTCGAAGCGCACCTGCACTGGGCCGCGCGGCGCTACGGCGGGCTCAAGGGCGGCAAGGTGATCGCGGCGATCGTGAACCGCGTGCGCCCGAGCGAGGGTGCTCCCCGCTCGAGCCGATACAGCGAGCCCCCCACGCCTGAAAATCCCCTCAATATTCCCGGGCTCGAGGTGATCGGCGTCGTGCCGGAGAATCCGGAGCTGCTCTCCTACCGAACGAGCGACGTCGCGCTTCACCTGGGAGCGACCGTCGTCCACCAAGGGGAGCTCGGCGAGCGCCGCGTGAAGAAGATCGCCGTGCTCGCGCGCACCGTGCCGAACCTCGTGAGCACGCTCACCGCCGGCGCTCTGCTCGTCACGCCGGGGGATCGGACCGACGTCGTGCTCGCCGTCGCGCTCGCCGCTCTGAACAAGGTGCCGATCGCAGGCCTCGTGCTCACGGGCGGCTACGAGCTTCCGCCCCGCGTCGTCGAGCTCATCCGCCCCGCGCTCGAGACGGGTCTGCCGATCCTCAGCGTCGCGAGCGATAGCTGGGACACGGCGCAGACGCTCTCTCAACTGTCGGGCGAAATCCCGACTGACGATCTCGAGCGCGCCGAGCGCGTGATGGACTTCGTCGCCAAACACGTCGACGCGGATTGGCTCGCGCGGCACGCAGCGCTACCGCTCGAGGTGCGCCTGTCCCCGGCTGCTTTCTGCTACCGCCTCACCGAGTCGGCGCGCGCCCTGAACAAGCGCATCGTCCTCCCCGAGGGTGACGAGCCACGCACGGTGCAGGCCGCGGCCATCTGCGCCGAGCGCGGCATTGCGCGCTGCGTGCTGCTGGGCGATCCGACCGCGATTCAGCACGTGGCCGGCGCCCACGGAGTGCTCTTGCCCCCGAGCGTCGAAATCATCGATCCGCGCGCTATTCGCGCCCGCTACGTCGAGCCGTTGGTCGAGCTCCGGAAGAAGAAGGGGCTCACGCCAAACCAGGCGGCCGAGCTTTTGGAAGACAACGTCTGGCTCGGCACGATGATGCTCGAGCGCGGCGAGGTCGACGGGCTCGTCTCGGGCGCCGTGCACTCGACCGCGAACACGATACGCCCGGCGCTCCAGATCATCAAAACGAGCCCCGGCGCCAAGGTCGTCTCGTCCGTGTTCTTCATGTGCCTGCCCGAGCAAGTCGTCGTCTACGGCGATTGCGCGGTGATTCCCGAGCCGGACGCGGAGACTCTCGCCGACATCGCGATCCAGAGCGCCGACTCGGCCGTGCGCTTCGGGCTACCCGCGCGTGTCGCGATGATCAGCTACTCCACCGGAGAATCCGGCTCCGGTGAGGACGTCGACAAGGTGCGCACCGCAACGCGCCGCGCACGCGAGCTCCGGCCGGACCTCGCTCTCGACGGACCGCTCCAATACGACGCCGCCGCCATTCCCGACGTTGCGCGCACCAAAGCGCCCGACAGCCCCGTCGCGGGCAAGGCCACCGTCTTCGTATTCCCCGACCTCAACACGGGGAACACGACCTACAAGGCCGTGCAGCGGAGCGCCCACGTCGTGAGCATCGGCCCGATGCTGCAGGGCCTCCGCCGCCCCGTGAACGATCTTTCGCGCGGCGCGCTCGTCGAGGACATCGTGTACACGATCGCGCTCACGGCGATTCAGGCGGGGGACCAACCGGTGGGCTCGAAAGTACGGAACGACCGACCAAAAGCGTGAGCACGCCGGAGAGCGCGCTCGCGCCGAGCACGCCGAGCTTCGCCGCGTCGAGCAGCGGCCCCTCGTGGAACGCGAGCTCGGCGACGAAGAGAGCCATCGTGAAGCCGACGCCAGCGACGATGCCGACCACGACGACGTGCAGGCGTCCGAAGCCCGCAGGCAACGTGCCGAGGCCCGTGCGCAGCACGAACGCCGTCGCGAGCGCGACGCCGAGCGGCTTCCCCACGACGAGCCCGAGCACGACGCCGAGCGCCACGCCGCGCGACACCGCGTCGAGCTCGAACCCCGCGAGCGTGACACCCGCGTTCGCGAGCGCGAAGAGCGGCATGATTCCGAACGCGACCCAGGGATGCAGCGCGTGAATCAGCGCGTCGGCGGGTGACACGGTTTCTCCCTCCGCGGCCGCGCTCGGCCACACGGTCACGGGCGTCACGAGCCCGAGCGCGACCCCGGCGATCGTCGGATGCACGCCCGCCGCGTACGTCCCACCCCACGTGACGAGCGCGGGCACCGCGTACGCGAGCTTCCGGCGCACGCCCAGCTGCTTGAGGAGCACGACGACGCCGAAGCCCGTCAGCGCGACGGCAACGCCCGTGAGCGAGATCCCCGACGAGTACGCGAAGGCGATGACGAGGATCGCCCCGATGTCGTCGATGATCGCGAGCGCGAGCAGCAGCATGCGCAGCGGGGGTGGCACGCGCGAGCCGAGCAGAGCCAGGATCCCCACGGCGAACGCGATATCGGTCGCCATCGGCACGCCCCAGCCCTGGCGTGATTCCGGCCGTCCCGCGCAGCCGAGATAGATCGCCGCCGGCACGACCATGCCGCCAAGCGCGGCAGCCGTCGGAACCACGGCACGTTTCCACTCGGAGAGCTCCCCCGCGTGCATCTCGCGCCGGATCTCGAGTCCGACCACGAAGAAAAACAGCACCATCAAACCGTCGTTCACCCACCAGGAGAGCGACCGCTCGAAGGCGAGCGCGTGAACACGGAGGCCCAGCGGAAACGTTTGAACCCGGTGGTAGATGTCCGCCGCGGGCGAGTTCGCGAGCGCGAGCGCGACCACGGCCGCGACGAGCAGCACGACGCCGCTCGCCGCTTCCGTCTTCAGGAAAGCTTCGATGTGCCCTCGCACGCGCGCCGCTGCCTTCATGGTGGTCTCGCTCGTCCCTTCGGCGAAGCGTCGCTTCATACGCCGAAACAGCGCCAAACGCGCTGAGTTTTCGCCAAAAACGCATTGACAACCCGCTGGCCTCACGTAAAGGTCCGAGCCCGGCGATGGTCCACGAACTTCCGGTCGTGGGCGCGCGCCGGCCGAGGTGAGCAGGGACTCCCCTGGCCTCGGTCCGCGATCCTTCGGGGTCGTGCAACGAGGTCACGAAAACAATGCGCCAGCCGATACGCTCGCTCCTTGCAGCGTCCCTCATCGTTCTCGCCACTCCCGCCTGCAAGAAAGAGGAGGAACAGCAGAAGGCAGCCGCCCCGGCGCCGGTGTTCCCCGTCAAGGTGGCGGAGGTCGTCGCACGCGACGTGCCGATCTTCTCCGAAGCGGTCGGTCAGACGCGTGGCAACCAAGAGATCGAGATCTCGGCGCGCGTCGAGGGCTTCCTCGAGACGATGAACTTCAAGGAAGGCACCTTCGTGAAGAAGGGGCAGGTCCTCTACACGATCGACAGCCGTCCCTTCCGCGCTTCGCTCGCGCAGGCCAAGGCGAGTGCGGCGCAGGCCCAGGCAGAGCTCGTCCGCAAGCAGCAAGACGTGAAGCGCTACGAGCCGCTCGTCGCGAAGAACGCCGTGTCCGTCCAGGAGTACGAGACCTCGGTCGCCGAAGAGAAGGCTCAGGTTTCGGCGGTCGCGGCGGCGAGAGCAGCGGCGGACCGCGCGTCGGTGGAGCTCGGTTACTTTCCAGCACAGTGGGATCCGAAGCTTGGAATTCACGTGACTTGAAGTCGCG